>LUMQ01000075.1_pt1 | contig 25100 bp, 61 predicted proteins | sample 729621 | NCBI WGS metagenome assembly LUMQ01 (sample SAMN03860259, study PRJNA289734) | marine metagenome | biome: seawater column; feature: ocean; material: water; isolation source: Red Sea water column Station 12 - depth 25m | place: Saudi Arabia: Red Sea | collected 2011-10-15 | depth 25 m | reverse complement strand
TTGGTGCTGGTGCTGGTGCTGGTGTTCGCTGAATGTTTTAATTGCATAAAGACCCTGTATCGCTTAATTAGAGCCCATTTAAGGCACTTTTACCCATTTTAGGTATATGGATATACCAGCCATAAAAAAAGGGGCTTAAAACCCCCCTTACCGATAGTAATTATTAAATATAGTATATATAATTAGTATAAAAATAAATCACATATACAAGAAAAATTTGTAAAAAAAAGAGGAGCTTAAAGCTCCCCTAATTCATGCCTTATTTCAGGCTCATTGACTGTAAATGGGATTTCAATATTAACACTATCCAATACAGTCCTTTGCTCAATTTTGCCTTTAAACTCCACAACCTTGTTGTAAAATTCCTGTGCAATATCGAGGCTTTGTGTGTAGCTATCGCCAATCATTTTTCCATTGACTTCAACCCAATACCAAGTTTCAAACTCTCTACTGTGGTGTAATTTTTCTTCTTTTACAAGTTCTATTTTCATAACTGGTATTATTTTTTTAAAGGTTATCAAATTCATCTAATTCGGTAAATATGTTATCAAATTGGCTGTCTAGGTCATCCCTCATTTCCTGTATGCGTTCAGTAACTTCCATGTGGAGTTCCCCATTTTCGCTTTCCTGCCACTTCTCAGTTCTATTATCAAATGTTTGCTCCCTATTATCTACCATGTCCTGTAATTCATCTAGGAGCTGGTCTTTTAGAGTGTCTAACCTTTCTACAAATCTTTTTAAATCCTTTGTTGCTTTCATCTTACTGTCTTTTTTTAAGCTCTTTTAATATTTCTTTTTTTAGTTCCTTTAATTCATCATGCGATAAATTAAATCTATTACAAACTTGTATTACTAACATCTCATTAACTGATGCTAATACTGTTTCTAGTTCCTGTTTTGTGCGTTTTGTTAAATTCATATAGCGTTAATATTTGGTTTATACCACCAAAACCTGACCACTATTTCAAGGTCAGGCTGGTGTCGGATTTAGGCTGTATTACTCCTCCTCGTTGTACTTCTTACTTTGCTCAATCCCCTCTTTAATGTCATCTTTCATATCCACAATTTCCTCAGCCATTTGTAGGATGCTCCTAAGACCATAAATCTCCTCATAAGATAGCTCGTTAATATCTCCCTCAATAATTGCATCTAAGCAATTAGATAATTCCTGTGCAGTCATTTCAAACTTGCAGTAACTCATGTAACCCATAATTGTAATTTTTGTGTTAATATTTGTTTTATACCACCAAAACCCGACCACTATTTCAAGGTCAGGCTGGTGGGGTTTAGTTATGTTTACTTATGTATTTTTGTTAGAATTTGCTTGTGGAGTTCTGTAAATTTTTCAATTAACTCGTTGGTTAATTTTCCACCTTTTTCAAAATTAGTGTGTTCCAAAGTTAATTTAATTAAGCTAATTTCTTTTTCTGTTAGTTTTACTTCTTTAGTTTCCATTGTTTTGTTTTTTTTGTGTTAATTATATTGAAAATTTAAAGTATTTAGTAAATAATTTATTGCTTTTGATTTTAATTCCAAAAATACTATCTGTTGGAAATACTGTAATAGTGTCTATATACATCTCAACATCATATTCTTTACCCTTTGTAAAAGTTTTACCTTTTTTAGTAGTAAATGATTTTTTGCAAATAACTTTTTCCATTGTTTTGTTTTTAGTGTGTTAATATGGTGCTAATATATACAAAATATATATACAATTAACAATCGCTATAAAAAAAGTTAATAACTTTATTAACATAGCCTGTTAATAACTATAGGCAAAATATATTTGATATTAAAAATTGATATATATAAATTTGTGCCCAACAAAAAATTACTTATATGAAAGATTTATCACTTGACAATTTCACACACCAAAATTTAACTGAATATTTAACTAAATATCTAAAATTACAAGAGCAATTTTTGGATTTAGATTTAGATGAATATAATGTAAAGCAAAATTCTAATTGGAGCTCTGAAACCGAACTAAAAGAGCTGGAAAATAAGGTCAATAAAAGATTAGGTAGAATAGATGCCTACAGCGATATGCTTAATTTTTGCAAAGCTGTTAAAATGAATTACGAACTAAATAAATCTGAGAATGAGTAATCTTAATGATGAGGCTAACAAGGAGTTAGCAGTCAATAATGCTGAAAAGAAAATTGCCCAGCTTGAAAAGAAACTACTAAAAGCTGAGGCACAAAAATCTCAAACAGCTGAAAAGGTTTTTACCGATTTTGCCAAAAACATGTTATTAGACATTAAAAGCATGAATGATGACAAAATCCTATTCGCACATGAGCTAGAAAGCTGGTTCATGAAGCACTACAATACTTTCAGGCTAAAAACTTTTAAAGATGGAGAATAAGCCTGAATATCATAAAATGCTTATTAGAACCCCTAAAGAAGTATTTAGAGGCATCCAAAAGGAGGCTACTAAAAAGGGTATAAGCGTAACGACCTATGTGAATTTGATACTTCAAAATCACTTAGAGGCTCCCAATAAGGAGCTTAAATTAACTTAATTTTTAATCCTAAATTATTTACTATGGCAAACGAAAAGTTTGAACTTGAAAATGGCAGCGGTTCTATTTTCAAAAACGAGGCAAAGAGTAAAGATACTCAGCCTGATTATTGGGGAGAAATGAAAACCCCTGATGGTCAAACATTAAAATTAGCCCTATGGGTTTCAACAGCAAAAACTGGCAGAAAGTATTTTAGCCTAAAAGCTCAAATACCACAAAAGCCTGATGCTGAACCAGTAGGCGAAACTGATGACTTACCATTTTAACAAATTCGAGCTATGACAAATGGAATGATTTTAACAATGTTAAAGCCTTTGTTACCTCGATTTAGCAAGTGGTTAAATTCACATGAATTAGAGGAGGGCGAAGTGTCCTCCTCTATTTTGCTAAATGTGGTAAATAATGAATTAAGGATTGATATTGTTACTATGAAAATAGTTGACAATGAGTTAACAGTTAGTAGGATATTGAACACAATATCTCAGGATGAATTAACTAATTCAGATAAATAATGAAAAGAGTAGTTTTTGTAGATGCTGTATGCCCCCACCCTTACGACTTTGAGTATTTAAAAGATAATCCAAGTGGAGCCTCTGAAAGCTACTTAAATATGTTAGCTAGGGCTTTACATTTGAAAGGTGTGGAAACTTATATATTCCAGCATAATCGTAAAAAACCTGATTTGCAGCATGGGGTTAAGTATGTGGGGTTTGATGACTTAGAAACTATCAATAAAAATGATGTGGATGCTGTAGTGATACAAAGGCATCCAGCAGTGTTGGATTTTGTAAATGAGAATTTTAAAAATGCCAAAGTGGTAATTTGGCAGCATGATTTTTTTGAAAGCACCAGCTTTCATACTATGTCAATATCACAAATTAAGGACTGGAATATTCCTATAGTATGTGTCAGTGATTGGCACTCTAAAAACTTTAAATATAACTTTAAATTAAGGGGTAATAATTTGCACCCTGTAGTAATACCTCATTTTGTAGTAGAAAATCCTATTACACTTAAAAATGATTTAATACAGCCCAAGTTAAGGGATAAATATAAACTGGCTTTTTTTAGCTCAGAGCATAAAGGATTACACACTTCATTAAAGGCTTTTAGTGAGCTCTTTTTAACTAATACTGATTATCAATTTTATATAGCAAGTCCATCATATAAACAAATTGATATTGATGTAAACTTACCAAATGTGCACCAGCTGGGAAAAATGAGCCGACAGGAAATTTTAGAATTTACCTCTGAGTGCTTTGCACTGGTTCACTTAAATAGTGTTTATCCTGAAACTTTTGGCTGTATAAATGCCGAAGCTAATTTAGTAGGAACTCCAGTAATTAGCTATGACTATGGAGCAAATAAAGAAGTAATTGATAGGTTTAATGATTATGCTATAAAGCCCCTACCCTATTCAGCTGATACATTTGGCTATGATATGTTTATTAAAAAGATGCTAGAGCTTACAACAATCAATAGCCCTACAGTTCAATTAAAAAAACAATTTACAGTAGAAAATATATTACCAAAATGGCAGAACCTCTTAGAACTATATTAAATCGTATTTTAAGGCTTTTTAAGACACTTATTAGCCTTTTCCTAATGTTCATACTCTATATGCCTTTTGTTGTAATACAGCATATCCTATTAGCCATAATAAGGATGTTTAGAGATTTAGTAGTGGCTTTAGATGAAACTCTTTTTCATGATGTCAAATAAATATCAAAAATTCAAAAAATATCACAAAGGATTTTTAAATTCCTTTTTCCACTTTTTAAGCGTGGTAATACAGCTGTCAGCTGTGATATATATACTAATCAATTTTGATGCTCAAAACTTACTTTTAGGTCTAATGGTGTGTGTGGCAGCTCCTTTTATATTTGATTTAATAGGACATTTATTAGCTGGTAATTTAAGAGAGGTTTTAAAAGAAAATGAAAAAGAGGGCACTGTCAATGTAGCTGATGCTAATGGATTTGAAAATGCTTATTTTAAGGTAAAAAACTTTATTGAATACCTATGGAAAATTTAATTATAGGCATTTATACTCATAGAGTAAATTATTTAGTTATACTTTTAGAAAGTATTAAAAATTATTATCCTGATTTACCAGTAATAGTGCAAATAGCTCAAAAGGATATTCATGGCAATTTTAACACTCTATTAAAACAGCTGGAAAAAACTAAATATAAATACTGGTTAATATTAGATGATGATGTGGAATTTTTAGATAATCAGGCAATTCCTATAGCTTTAGAATATCTTAAAAAAAATGAGCTATCACTTACAACAATCCACCAAGTCCATAAATATTTATACCCCAATAAAAGAGTTTTAAAAAGATTGCCAAAACATAATAATATATCTTTTGCTTGGGGTTATTTTATGTTAGTTGATAGTGGTATTTTTCCTTACCAAAAAATACCACAATTTGAGCCTATTATTTATGATGGTAAAAATATAGCACATTTGGATATTGATTTTTGTTATTATATACAAGAATTAGGTGGTAAAATTGGTTTAGCACCAGCATATTTAAAGCATGAATGTCATTTTTCCAAAGACCTTAAAGAGCCCAGCTTAGTGCCCCCAAAAAATGAGTTGCAAAAAATAGCCTATAAAAATGCTGAAAAATTCACTCAAAAATTAGAGCAAAAATTAGATAAAAATAGCTTAAAAATTATTGGAAAAATACCTAAAAATAAAGATTTAAAATTGTTTGTGCTAGATACAGGCGAAATAGATAAATATAAAACAATAGCACATATATATTTACGCAATAAATACAGCGAAAATTACTTAAAATATACCTCAAAATTGAACTATAATACTATAATAACTAACGCAAATAATACACAAAAAAATGGATAAATCTTTAATTATTGGCATACCCTCAAATGATGGAAAATGCAATTTACAATTAGCTCAGGGATTAACACAATTAGTTTTATTGTGCAAAGCAAATAATATAAAAATGAATGTTATATATAACTACCATTGTAGCTTAATTCATAAAGGTCGTAGTGATATGATTTCTAATTTTTTACATTTTACCAATGCCACGCATTTTATGTTTATTGATAGTGATTTAAAATTCGAGCCTGAGGCTGTAATAAATATGCTCAATATTGATGTTGATTTAATTGGTGCTACCTATCCAAAAAAGATATTTAATTTTGATTTAATAAAGCATGTAATAAAAGAAAATGATAATTTGGATGAGTATAGTATCAACGCAATAACTAATGAGTATGCTTTATCATTTTTAGATGACTTTAAAAATACAGGCAAAATTCAAATGAATGAAAAGGGCTTAATTGAAGTCCAAAGATTGCCAACAGGATTTTTAATGATGACTAGAAAAATGCTTTTGGAGATGGTAGAAAAATATCCTGAACATAGGTATAAGTTAAAAAATGTTGAGCATGAATATCAAAAGGATAAATTAGAGGGCTATAGTTTATTTGACACCTACATTGATGAGGATGGGGATTTTATTTCTGAGGATTATGCCTTTTGTGATAGGTATAGGGAAATAGGTGGCAAAGTTTGGCTATACCCACATGCTTTAATAAATCATATTGGAGCCTATGAATTTAAAGGCGATTTAATGCAAAAATTTCAGTATGGCAAAAGATAAAAATTACACTAAATTTACTGTTGAAGCAGAGGAGGTAGTGGATGCTGATGGCAACACTGTAGAACTAAGCATTGATTATACAGCCCCTGATGTCGCTATAGTAGATGCTCAGAAAGATACGCAGCTTGACTTGACAAAGCCTGAGTTTAAAAAGTTGCGAAAGCAAACGAGGGTACCTAAGCAAAAGGTAAAGACCAAAAAAGTAAAACAATTAAGAAATAAAAAAGGTCAATTTTTGAGTTTTGCAGATAGTCAAATAGTTAGGAAAATAGCAAAGGATAATAAAATATCTATAGCCAAAGCAAAGGATGTTTTTGCTACAAAGAAATTCAGCTCCAAAAGGTCTTTAGATATTCAGCAACATAGTATTTTAGATGCTGTAAAAAGAGGCTTAGATTTTAAAGACAATAAGGTGGGCAATCCAAATGCTATAATCAGAGTTAAGGATAGTAGTGGTAGGAAATATACCTTTACTGGCAAAAATGCCTATAAAGAGGCTGTAAAGCTAATAAATCAAGAAAATAGTAAATTGTATAGCATAAGTTATTTAGATGGTCGCAAAAAGCTCTAAAATAGTTTTAAAATGCTCAGGAAGTCCTGAAAGCACTATAACAATGTGTAAAAAGTTAGATTTGGACTTTGTAATATCACGAACCAGTAATTCTACTACAGTAGAATATAATAATACTAAACACTTATTTTCAGATAATCCAATTTCTAAAAGGGAAATAATCCTACAAAAACAAGTTAAAAAGGAGATTATGAACTCTATAGAGGGGTTATCTGAAAAAACTAAAAACCTAATGAATACTGTTAAGCCTACAGTATATTTTAGGTTTCACAAATCTATGTATGAAATAAATAATCATGGAGAATATTTTGAATTTGAAAATACTTATGAAGTTGATATAACAAAAGCCTATTATCAAACAGCTTTTAATTTAGGCTTTATATCAGAAAAATTTTTTGAAAAATGTCTAAATTTAAGGAAAAGCTGGAGGCTAAGGCTCTTAGGCTCAATCGCTACAAAAAAGCATATAGAAATCTACGAAAATGGGCAGTTGGTGGATATACAAGTAAAAGAAAATCCCCTACTCAATACAGTGTGGCGAACCATAACAGCCGAAGTTGATGAATGTATGAATTATTGCTGCAATACTATTTATGATGACTTTTTAATGTATTGGGTAGATGGTATATATTTTCAGGAAAAGGAAAATCACACTGACCTAAATAGAAAAATAGTTAGCTCTATAATGCACCAATTTGGCTACGACTGTAGTGTTGAGAAAAAGGATAAAATAATAGCTGTTAATATTGACAATCAGGTCAGGGTATATGTATATAAAGATAATAAGCAACAAAAATTATTTTCAGTGCCTAAAAAACAAGTAAAAAAGTATCTTTGTGATGTGTCAGAAATTTGATAGCAGTAATATGGATAAATACGACTGGCAAAAAATTATTGATAACTACCCTGATGCTTTTAGGGAGTATATGAAAATGAGCTCTATAAATCAATTTATGACAGCTTTTAAGGTGTCTATGGATATATGCGAATTATATGTTAATGACAATATTGAATATGAGTGCTATGTAAAAGTAAAAGAAACGACTGTAAACATGTTTACTTTTTACTCAAAATTTGAGGCAAATCAATCAGCACTATATACAATGTTTGAGCTTATAGAAAATCAATTAACTGAAAATAGGTTTGAGCAAAATTAAAAAAATAGAAAAAGAAGTTGAGGGGCTTTTTAGCCTCTATACAAAAAAGGTCGTACAGCGACATAAAAAAAAAGAGAACTATAAAAAAAATGCAAAATGGATAGCGAAAGCACAAAAGAAAGTGAAGTAAACGAGGCTTTAGGAATAAGCCCTGAAACTGTAGCTCAGGAAAATGAAAGTAAAGAAGTATATAATGATGCTGAAAATGATATATCACAGCAAAGCCTCATAGATGCTTTAAATATACCAGTTCAGGAAAATGTAGAAACTCAACAAGAAAGTGAGCCTACAGTATTTGAAAAATCCCCTGATGATGATTTTGATGATTTAGATGATGACTTCAAAGACACTCTTAATTCAGGTGGTAGCAGTGGTTTAGGGGATGACATGGATTTCCTGTTTGATGACTATAAGCTGATGGCGGAGATGGGTGTAGAAATCCTTGATATGGTCATGTGTAATGGTGCTATGATGGTAGCCAATGACTGGGGTAATGAAGAAAAATATAAGGTTAGCGAGGCTCGTAAAAAGAAAATCAAAAGACCACTAGAGCTATTGTTGGCTAAAAGGGAAAAGAAAGTGAGCCCTGAGGTTATGTTCTTTATTGCTGTAGCTGTAGTATATGCTCCAATGTATATAACAGCTTTTCAAGAGAAAAAGAGGCTCAAAGATGAAGCTATAGCAAAGGCTAATAAACAAAGGCAGCAAGGTAATTCTAAAGTAATACCAATGCGACCTAGACCAGCACAGCCTAAGCCCCCCACCCCTACCCCACCCCCTATAGCTCCAAATGTTCCTGTAGTGGATGAGTTTGTAGGTAAAGATGAGCCAGTAGCAGATATTATGCCAATGCAAATTCCTGTGGAGGAAAAGCCCCCAGCTCCTAAAAAAAAGAGGGGCAGACCAAAAGGTTCAAAAGATACTACTAAAAGAAAATCAAGAAAGAAATGAGTAATATAGACCAAAACGCATTGTTTACAGCTATCACTGATTTTGATAGTGGAAATACTGAATATCACATTGATATTGATACTGGAGAAAGGATATTTGAAGATACTATCCCATTGTGGGCAGAACACTGGATAATAAATTTAAGTGATTTTGATTTAAAGGAGTTGAGCTCAAAAGGTTATGCTACTAATTCAATGGGTAAAAAAGTAGAGGCTTTGGAGCCTCATAAAAAGTTAATGAAATTAGAGTTAATAAAAAGGGATGCTACTAAAAGCGACAAAGGAAAAACAAGAGCAAAGGATTAAGATTTGTGAGGAGTGCCCACACAGTAAAAAATCTAAAATTACAGGATTAACCTGTGGGGATTTTATGCAGCCTACCTATGATGAGAATGGTAATGTTTTTACCTGTGGATGCAATCTCAAAACAAAGGTGGTATTTTTTAATCAAGAGTGCCCTCAAAAAAAATGGTAATATGTATAGAATAAAAAACTTGCAAAAAAGAAAAGCTAAAATGTTGGGTGTTGAAATAAAACCCTCCAAAATAAAAGGTAAAAAGATTGATGTTTTTAAGGATGGTAAAAAAGTAGCCTCCATAGGTGCTACAGGCTATAAGGATTATGCTACTTACATTGAAACTAAGGGGCTAACCTATGCTGACAAAAGGAGAAAAATGTATAAAGCTAGACACCAAAAGGATAGGACAAAAAAAGGCACAGCTGGTTTTTATGCTGACCAAATTTTATGGTAATGCAAAGACAGGGTTTATTTTTTATTATAGTAGGGACAAATGGAACTGGTAAAACTACTTTATTACGCAATCTATTAGAGGGATTAAATCGTAAAAAAACTCTAATAGTAGAGCCTGATGGATATGAGTGGAGGGATGTAAAAGAGATTGACTATTCAGAAATCCCTACAATGTCCGATAAATCAGCAAAAGTTTTAGCCCCTGATGAACAGCAAATTGAGGAGCTTATTTATTTTCAAAATGGTAATCTAGTATTAGATGACTGTAGATATTATGCTGGTAAAAGATTACAAAATGCAATACGAAAAGTTTTAATTCGTAGGAGGCAAAATAGCGTGGATATTTTTGCTGTGGCACATGGAACCAGTGAAATACCACCTGATTTTTACACCTTTGCTACCCATCTTATTTTGTTTAAAACTAATGATAGCCTACAAAGATTAAGAGGCACTATGGATAGGGATAGGATTGAAAAGATTGGTTATATAAGAAACGAAATAAATCAGCATCCCTCCCACCACCACTATAAAATTATTTCTTTAAGAGATTTATAGATTTTATTTATCAATTTTTTATCAATTTTTTAAACACAAAAATTTTTTTATAGAAAATCCTTTTTAAATCTTTGTGCCCTTACAATTTTATTTATGGCAGAAGAAAAAGCAAGGTCTGTCCCTACTAGAGCAAAAACCTCTGAAAGGACAGCTTCAAGGACAGCTTCAAGGACTAGAAGTTTAGCCCCTGACAGCTCTATTGTGAGCTCATCTTTTGATATTAACTCTTTTTGTCAGGAAAATCCAAATGCTCCTGAATGTATTACCAGTGAAACTGGTGTTACTGGGGTTCCTTTAGATAGCCCTAGCGATTACTGTAAAAGGTTTCCTAATACAGCAGCCTGTAGAGAATTTGATGCTATTAAAGAGCAGCAAAGCTCTAATGGTGGTTTTGCTGAGGCTAGTGTGGATATTCCTACTCCCTATAATAATACTGTAGTGAGCACTGATGTTCCTATAGGATTAACTGTTCAAGGTAAAAATTTAGAATTTAGGCAGCCTGATAGGGTTCCTGTAGATGACATTAAAACTATCTATACCCACCAAGAGGTAAAAAATAATTTTCAGTTACCTGAGGCTCCTTTAAAAATGCAAATGGGGGTGGCACACTATGGTCAAGCTGATTTATCGGCTAACTGTAATCCAGCACCTTTAAAAAGAGAATTGCCAACCGATATGGGGGGCACTTTAAATCAAGTTGTAAAAGCAAAGAATTTGTCTAATACCTACAAGCAAACAAGTCCTTATGGGGATTTGGATGTTTACAAAAGGTCAATAGCAAATCCTTTAGATTATTTGTAAATATTAACTTTAATTTTTTTTTGTAAAAATGGCAAAAACAATAACAAATCAGGATAGCGTTTCAGCGTTTAGTTTAGAGTATGCTTCAAGCGTATCTAATGCAACGCAAACAGCTCGTTTCTTTGATGCTGACCAAGTGGTTTCAGCTATTCAAGGTACAAACTCAGGGGCTGGTGCTTTCACAGGTACTATTTCCCCAGTTTCAGCGATTACTTCTACTACAGTAGCTAATCCTATTGTAGTAAATGGATTTAACTATCAAACTTCTAGCTCAGCTTCACAGTTCGCTAATGCGTTTGATATTATTCGTGGCTCTATTGATGGTCGTATCGTAAAGCATCCAAATGTAATTGCTAAGGCAAAGCGTAATACACAGTTTGACAGCTTATTACTTACTATTGATGAAAGATTTATCGTAGATAGCCAAACAGCTATTGAGGTAGTAGTAAAAGCATCTGAAACTGTTACTCTTACATTCTTTGTAGAGGGTTTCTTAACTTAATAGGATGGAAATTAAGTTGCTAAAAGGTTAGGGCAAGTTGATAGCTTAGCCCTCCCTTTTAGTTTTTTTATATAATATATAACTATGCCAAGTACACAAACAAATCAGCAGATATATCAAAACCTCACTACAGATGGGGAGTATGCTATCAATTTTATTATTGATAACAATCCTTTAGCAGTAGCTGAGAACTTGACAGCATACGGAGTTGAATTACCAGCTAATCCTAGTAATGCTTCAATAAGACAAACACTAGACCAGTTAATGATTACAGCACCTGAAAGTGATGTAATGGATATTTTGGATGTCCCTTATTTAGAAGATGCACCAAATTATACTGGTGGTATGTCTGAAACTATTGATTGCCCTGACCCTACGCAACCATGCCAAAGATTAGCTCCTATAATTGTAGCGGCTATTATTGGTGCAGTGGCTACGACAGGGGCTGTGGTGGCTAATTCTATTCGTTCTAAAAAGGAACGAGAGGCAGCGGCTCAGTTGGCAGCTCAGGAAGCTGCACTACAACAGCAGCTTATTGATGCTCAAGAGCAAAGGGGTGGTATGAATAAAACTACTCTTTATGTTTTAGCTGGTTTGATGGTGTTAGTAGGTATAGTAGTAGTAATTGCAAAACGAAAATAATAAATATGTCAAGTCAAGCTCTTAATAGTGAACACTGTAACTGTATGGGAATTGCACAAGTTGAAACAAATGCACAGGGGGAGGAGGTAGTAGTAGGCTGTAATCCAGCAGCTGAAAATATCGCCTGTCCTCAACCCCACTGGACAGCTGGGGCTGGGCAATTTGTGATTGATTTCTTTACACCTGAAACAATAGATGCTTTAGGCTCATTGTTTACTGGTAATCCAAGCAATCAAACCTTACAAGGTTATTATGGTTTGCAACAAGAAAAAAATAGAACTACTGGTATAATTATTGGTGGTCTTATTTTAATAGTGGTTTTAATTTTAATGTATCGAATTTTAATAAGTAAATAATTATGATGGATAGAAAAATGATTATGACTGTAGTGGTTTCAGTAGCTTTAGCCTACTTACTATTTGGTCGCAGAAATGGTGTTAAATTGTCAGGAATGATGGGTGGTAGCGTTGGTGCTACAGCTGGAAATGGCAACGCAAACGCTAACGCTATGGCTCAATAATTGGAGCAAAAAAGCGTAAAAAAATTGGTAGATTTTGGGGGATATTTAGCACTGTTTTTGGGCTAAAATCCCCTAATTATACCAAAAAATACCATCCTATTTAAGCTATGTTTTAAGCGATTTAAGAGTATATCTATGCTCTATAGTATCGTTATACCAAAAGTTTGAGAAAGTCAAACTGTGGCAATTTACTAGAGTAGTAAAAATTGCCAAAAAAAAATAATTTAAAAAAAACTTGACTTTGTAATTTATTTTACAGGTAGGTAAAAAAAAGGATGGCAAAAGGTAAATTTTTTAGTGGAGATTATAGGCTCGTAATTGTCAAAGTTGTGGCAATAGGAGTGATACTTTTTGTGCTATATAAAGCAGCAACAAAGTTATTTAGAAAGAAAAGTCCAGAAGAAACTCAGGCAGATGAAATAGCTGGAAATAACCAAAATTTTCTAGATGGTTTAAATGATGCTGAACCTCCAGCAGAAAACACTGGAGCAGTCCCAATGCCATCTATAACTACAGCTGAGGCTGGAAATATCGCTAATATACAATACAATGCTATGCAAGGAACTGGCACTAATGAGGCAGCTCTTTTTAATAGCCTTTGTGGATTAAATGGAGCTGACCTTATATTGGTAGCACAGGAATTTGGTATTAGAGATGACAGGACAATTTTCCAATATTACTATTATGAGCTTTGCAGCGATATAAATTATATAACAGGCTGTAATGGTTATGGAGATAATGAGAACTTTACATGTGGAGTGCCACAATGTCAATTAGGTCTTTTTGGATTGGGAGGCTGTAGTGAAATAGAATTTATGAAAGGAATTTGGGCTAAATCAGGTTTAGCCTTTTAAATAATATATATATGCCAACACATAATTTTAATGCAGTTCAATTTTCAATTCCTTATGTGAGTTTTACACCCACAGCGAATTGCGACCAAACTTTTAGCGATAGCTCTTTAAACAGTGCTAATAATGAAGTTGCTTTAGCCATAGGGTTTGATACAAGCTCAGTGAGTAATTTAGATGCTATTCAGTATCTACAGGAGGCAGTTCAATTTTTAGCTGATAGACAATACCATGCCTACCAAAATTATTGCTTTTGGTCTTTAAAGAGTAAACAGTGTGGAGGGGGAACCCCAGCCTGTAATCAGCCTTATCAAGAGGCATATACCACATGGTATGGGGTGCAAAAAAGCTGTTCTAATTCAGCACACACTTGCTATAAAACGCAAGGAGCTTTAAATTCTCAGGCTAATGGATGGTTATTAGTTAACAATGCCTATACCAATGGTATAAGTGGTTTACAAGATGAATTATTGATATTACAAGCTGAATTAGAGCAAGACCTCAATAATACTCAATTAGTGGAGGAGGTTCAACAAACCATTGAGCAAACTAATTTAATTATAGCAGAGGCAAATTATAGAATAACAAAATCAGCTCAGGTAGAGTATGCTTCAAACATATTGAAGTATATAGTTCCAGCACTTCTAATATTAGTAGTAACTGGAGTGGGTGCTTATATATTAAAAAAATATAAATAATGAAAGGAAAAAGAATAGGTCAGATAGTTTTAGCTTTAGGTTTGATTGTAGCTTTTGTTTACATAACTAGACCAAAAGCTATATATCAAGATAGTTCAGAAGTATATAATTTAGCGTAATTATGGCAGAGTTAGTATATAGTTCAAATGGAGTAAACAGGAATGGAGATTATATATGTCAGTATAAAAGATGGACTGGCAGTAGATTTGAATATTTTACTGTTTATTCTCCACAGCCCTGTGGTGCTACCTATGGGGCTCAATTAGATGCTACTGAAAATATTAGCAGTGATATTCAAGGTCAAAGATTGGTTAGCCCTAATAGAGTAGGAACTATGTCAACAAGGGCTACTCAACAAAATTACAATCAACAATATATTGATGGTTTCTTTGAGGGTATTTGTGCTAAATTTGGGCTTTATTACGAGGCATACTTAGGTCAAATACCTTTACCTATAAATACAGCTATTAGCCCTCAAGTGGGAATGGCAGTAGAGATAAATAATGTTATCTCATTTTATACTAACAATTTAGGAACTCCAATCACACCTCAACAAGCGTATTTTTATATACAGCAGATTTACTGTAAAAGATTGGAGCTGCCTAATTTTGCTGAAATGAGTATAATTTTAGGTCAATATATAAACAATAATTTAGGCAGTTATTTAACAGTGCCTAATCAAAATAATCCAGTAGGGGGGAGCACAGGAACTGTTAGTACCAGTCCTACATTAACAAATTTAAGTAGATAAAAATGGCAGAATTAGTATCAACACAGGTAGGCAATTATTCCCATCCAATCAATGATGTAAAATATAAATATAAATGTACCTATGCTGATGGTGGCACTATTTATACTAATAGTCAACCATGCCCACCTGATAATACTCCAGCAGCCAATTTTGAGGGAGGTGCAACAGTTTATTCAAATATTCGCAGACCTGACACCAAATTAGCTGGAGTTAATACTTCGACAGCTTTGGCTCGACCTCGTAGAAGTCCTAGCGTATATGCTAGACCACTGAGCCCTGTTTTAACGAGCCCTCGTAGAGAGATTGTTAGAGGTATGAGAAGTAAAACTAGAATGTTAAATTTTGAAGTCGCTCCAAAACGACCTCAATAATATAAAAAATTATGTATAAACTATATAATACAACAAAAGCTGGTGGAGGTATGTGTAAATGTACTTATATGACTGGCACACCTCCAAATGCTGAATTTGGCACTACTTTTCAAAAGTGCCCATGCCCTCAAACACCTAGTCAAGGTATTGCAGCACCCACAGGAACTGGTGGTAAAAACCTTTCATCTATGAGAGGCTATAATCCAAATAATCCTTTTGCTGGAAACTCATTAGCTTTTCAACAAGCAGATTTAGAGAGAGGGCAGCTAGTTCAAACAGCAACAGGGGTTCAATATAGACCCTATCCAGCTGTGGCATCTATGCGACCAATAGATTTATATGCAAAGCCCTCAAGCCCAGTAACTCCAAAAGTATCACATACTAGAGCACTGGCTAAAAAGAAAAGAAAATCATTTGTTAATATGGGTGTTCAAAGAACTGTTTAAAAATGGGAAATAGAACACTATATATATTTTTAGGAATAGGGGCTTTAGCTGTTTATATGATGTATAGAAATAAGCAAAAGCAATCAAAATTAACTGGTGGCTGTGGATGTGGAGCAAACAATAATGCAAACACTGAAACTACTACCGAACAATCGTAATTATGGAAATAATAAACAACGCAGAAACTGGGACAATAATTTGGATGGTATTAGGACTTTTAGAAGTTATATTTAGATTAACACCATCTGAAAAAGATAATAGTATTTTAAACAAAATAATTAGAGTAGTAGAATTTGTTTTGCCTAATAAATCAAAAGATAAAGAGGCTCCATACAAGTTTAGATTATTCAAAAAAATTAAGTAATTATGGCAAATGGTGGTTATACTTTATCAGGGGATTTAGGTAGTTCTAATGGTTTTACTGGCTACGGAGATAGTGGCTATGGATATTATGGTTCTGATGGCACATTTTCCCCTATGAGCCCAGCCACTGACCAATATGCTCCTAGTTCTAGTTGGGCTTCACAATCAAGCCCTTTAGAGTGGGCACAGGGGATAGGAAGTATATTTGTAGGAGCTGGTAGTTTATTGAGCTCTTTAGGAGTTGGTAATTCAGGTAGCCAACAAAATCCTAATTACTATGTGCAACCTGAAAGCAAAAATAATATGCTGGTAATAGGTGTGATAGTAGTGCTTATTATTTTGATTGTAGCAGTAGCTTTAATTAGAAGAAAGAAATAGATGGAGCCTACAGGAAGTGATATAGCAAACATAGGTCAGGTACTGTCAGGAAATAAGCCTATTCAAGTCGAAGTAAATTTAGGGCTTGATGCTTTAGTAAAGCTCTTTGTTTTATTTATAGGAGCTTTAATGATTACTAGAATTATAGACAAAGTATTATGATAAGAGAGAGAACCTTAGCCTTTATTACAGGAGATGCTTTAGTAACAGCTTCATTCATAACTTGTGGGGATGTTGGTAAAACAATTATTCTAGGCACTATAGGTGGTCTTATTTCAATGTTTAGCAAGGATATATATTTATTTATTAAAGGAAAAATCAAAAAATGAAAAAGTTTTTAAAATCAAAAACAGGTAGAGCTTTAGTTATTATTACAATAATTGGTATTGTAGCTTATATTGTATATTATTTTTATGGTAAAATGATGAAAAAGGGACTAGCTGGGAATGGTGTTTTAAGCACTGGAGAATTACCAAGTGGAGATTGGCAAAGCTACGCTGTAGATATTCCTGTAGGATGGATTGGATGCCATGAAGCACCTGATTATGGGCTTTCTTTAGCAGAATTAAACAATACAAAAGAGGGCTATGGAGGGATTAAAATAAATGTTAATTTTGCTCAAATGGGCACTACCCCAATAGTAGGAGATTATGTTTATTTCCAAGCTAATGAACCTAATGCAAACTTAGATGGTTATTGGAAAATATTGTCTATTGGAGCAGCTGGTGGTGGCTATGATAATAATTATGTAGTAACTGATATGCCTTATGTATGTTCAGACCACCCAAATCAGGCAGCGTATAGACCAGCTGATGGTAAAGTAACTTTCTTTAGACAGGATTAGTATGGGAGATATGAATAAATATATTTGGTATGCTATTCATATTTTAGTGGTAGTTATGTTATTTAGAATATATAATAAGCTATCTAGTTGCTGTAATAAACCAAATGCTACATGTTCTAGTTTAGTAGATTGTAGAATGAAAGGTATAAATCCTGAAACACAAAGCTGGTATAATGAGTGAGAATAGTAGATTAACATGCACCAGTGGGATTTGGTGCTACATGGATAAAGCCCTTTTAGTGGTGGCTTTAGTATATTTTGGTAGTAGAGCTTTAAAAGAATTAAAAAAATGATTAGAGGCAATTTTAAAAGCCCTGAGGGGGGTAGTTTTAGATACCTATGTCAAGCATTAAGACCTGACATGTATGTATTAACAAATAATCCATCTTTTAATTGTCAGCTGTGGCTTGATGGGGATGGCACTCAAATATCCATAGATGACTATGTAGGGGATGGTATTTTCCTTTCAGGTTTTGCTATCAACGGAGGCTCAAGGCAATACAATTTACCAGCTGTTAGTAATACAGTAAAAGTAGAATTAAATGCTACTAACTTCCTTAATACACAATTAAATCAAAGTCAAGGAGCTTTTAATGAATATATAGAGATACAACAAACTAAATACTATATAATACCACATAACGATAACGGAATTTAAGATATGGCAGTAAATAATGGAGTAGGGGGGTTCAATAGTTCAGCCTCAAAAATATTAGGACAGGATGGCTTCAAATTAGTAAATGGCACAGGCTCTACAGCTATTGCTGGATGCTACTGTATTTACTTTTATGAAGATACCACTATTACTACTTTACAGGGCGATAAAACCAGTAGTTTAGCCTCTGAGGTGCTTCCAGCTGGGACATATCTTTTTGGAAATTTTAATACTATTCAGCTCAGTAGTGGTGCTTGTATTTGTTATGGTGTAGATGGAAGTTAAAAATAATTATGATACTAACATTAGGACAATCTTTATTAACTCAAAATATAGTAGGGCACACCTTTAGCCCTCGTTCTATTCCTGAACTTATTTACTGGTTTGATTTTGGAAATGAAGGTTCTATAAGTTTTGATGGTTCTAATATAACAAGCATAAAAAATAGAGGTAGTCGCAAAACTCAAGCTATGGGCACTACTGGAGCCTCCAGTGGCACCGCAAGGGAGCCTTTATTTTCACGAGAAAGTATCGGAAATTCTAAAGTTGGAGTAGCTAATTTTGATAGCTCTAATACAGAGGCTATGCAATTAGTTAGCACCAGTGATTTATCCACAGCTATTAAGGATAGCTGGAGTGATAATTATACTGTTTGGGCTGTGATTGATGTGGCTGGTAGTGGGGCTAATAGAGGCATTTGGTCAGGTAGGAACCCTAACCGATTTACTACTTTCTTCTTAAATGATGATACCCAAGTAACAAACCTAGTATTTCATGATAGCGGTAGCACCAGTGAGGGTATAGCACCTAGCGATTTAAACGACAGGGCTATCTTAGTAGGTGTGGTAGATAAGGCTAATGAAACTATGGAAACCTTTTTTAACAATCAGACCAATGGAGCAAAGGATTTGACTGGTAAAACTTTAGTAAGCAGTGATACTAATGTATATTTAGGAAAAGGTAATACCAGTGGTGCTTATATGGAGGGTAAAATATTTGAGTGTGGGATTTATGATGTTGCGTTATCTACAGCTCAAAGACAAAATTTACAAAATTACGCAGCTAGTAAATATCAAATAACTTTAAGTTAAAAAATTATGATTAAAAAGAATAGAAAATTACTTATTATACTACTTTTGTTGGGTGTCATTTTTTACTTTTTCCGTAGAGGTCAAAAGGTAAAAGCAGAGATGCAAAGTATTAACAGTGGAAATACCCCTCATGGGGATTTAGTGGCAGAGGTAAATGCTGAGGCTGGTTATGAGGGGCAAACACAAAGCATGATTTGTTGCAATAGCAATACAAATACTATGGTTAGTTTAGCTAATCCTTTAGCGACCTGTGATGACTACGACAATATGTATTATGCAGTGAATGGAGCATGTGGGGGGGGTGGCAATGGTCATACCACTTTACAGGGTGGAACGACTACTACCTCAGTTTCAAGTAAACCATCTTAATAAAAATATTATGGCAAAATTATTAAATCCAATAGTAGGAGTAGTGCAAAGAAAAGGTTTTACAAACATGGGCACTAAAAACCCAGCAAACCGATTGCCTATAGTTCCTACAGTAAGACAAGTGCAAAGACATGGGCACGAATATAGTTTGTATGGTGTTCAGGAAAATGCTAGGAATTATCCAATTAGTAAAAGACCTCCTAAATTTACAGGATGAGTGATTTAATTCCTATATGTAAAAATGGTAATGCTCAATTAAGTGATAACTTTGTTGAAAGCGAGTTTTACTCTAAAAGTGAGGATGCTCCTAATTGCCATACTATAAGCTCAAAACTAATCCAAGCTGTTCAGCTGGTTAGAACTGTTTATGGTATGCCAATTTGCATAACTTCTACATATAGGACAGCTTTAGGTAATATGCTGGTAGGCTCAAGCCCTACTTCAAGGCATAGAACACCTGAGGCAGCTGTAGATTTTAAGGCTTGTAATGAAGCACAAAATGATGAGTTGATAGGTCAGCTTTATGCTGAATTTAGAGAACAGGGGGAGGTATATCAAACATTAAGAAGTTTAGGCATAAATGGATTTGGATTTTATGATGGGTTTATCCATTTTGACGCAAGACCTGACTTTGCTTATTGGGATGAAACCAGTGGCAAATTTGGGGATATAGACCTAGATGGTAAAAAAAAAAACTTTCTAGCGAGGTTCTTTTCGCAATTAGGTGGCGAGGATGGATTGAAAGATTATCGGAACGAATTGCTGATATTGATAGTAAGCCTAATTGTGTTGATAATTGTAGGTGTGGTGCAAAGAAAAAGAAAGTAAAAAATGAACGAAACAAGCAATAGTGGGGGAGGGGGTTTTACTCCTTTAATGGTTCTTAATGCTGTAGGGCAAATATTAGGAACTATAGGGGCGATTGTAAGGGCTAGAAAATACAGTCCTGTAGCACAGCCATCCTTTCAAACACAATATTTGCTTTTAGAAGAAGAACAACAACAAACACAGGATAAAATAATAGGATTTATTACTGTAGTAGTAGCAATAACAATGATAATAGTAATCATTAAATATTTAAGAAAATAAGATGAAGCCAAAACAACAAAGAGATTTAGCAATTATAGTAATAATTTTACTTTTACTATTGTTTTTATTTAATAGAAGAAAGTCAGGAATGGGATTGACATTTTTAGGTATTACAATATTCCCTCCAAGTTCTGATAATGGTGGTGTAATATATGATGCTGATGGGGATGGTCTATTAAATGATGTTAATGGAGGTAATGGTAGTGTCCCTGTAGATACTGGCTGTGATATGCTAATGACTTGCTATACTGGATGCCCAAATCCTGTAGGCTCGGTTCATGATGCGTGTGCTCAAACATGTGCAGATTTAGGATTATTAGATTTCCCACCAAGCTGTGCAACCCCTAATAGTGGTAATGGTGGTGTTGTAAGTGTTGATGGAGGTAATGATGTTCCTGTAGTAACTGAAACTAATGGATTAGGAGAAAATACAAAAATAACTCTTAATTGCTTTGTAGGATGCCAACCAGCTAACTATATAGTGGATATTGCTGATGGAAATACAAACATGGTAACTTGCGAAATGTTAGGAAATGGAATTACGAGTGCCCCACCAATATCATGTGGTAGCACAGAGATTATAGACCCTGACTTAGAAGTAATTGAAACTGTAGATACTGGCAGTGGAACTTTAGTTGACACACCTCAAAATATTATGTGCTGTAATAGTGGTTCAATAGTAGGATTAAATACAGCTGCCTATAGCACTTGCTCTGAGGCTGGAATGTATGATGCAGTAAATGGCAGATGTTAAAGGAACCTACCATACCAAATATTCTAATTGTATTAGGAGTAGTGTTTTTAGGGCTTTCTTTTATCTCAAAGGCAATAGCTAAAAATAATGAATAAAGAAACTGAAACTAGCAATATAATAGTGGTATGGTGCTAAATAAAAATTTTTACATAGGAGTAGTAGCTGGGATGATAATAGCATCTATAATAGGCTACTATATGAAAAAGGCAGTATAAGAAAAATATATATCTTTGTGTGTTAACACAATAAAAAAAAATAGAAATATGGCGAAAAGATATGGAAAATTAAATGTAGATAGTTATAGAACATTTTATGTTAGTAGAATGTATAGTAGTGGTACTAAAATTTTATTTCAAGGAAATATTAAAGGTTTAGTAAATTTTATGGCACGAATTGACAAAGGTAAGAGAGGTTATTATGAAGCTCCTATTGAATTAACTTTTTTAGTTGGTAAAATAAAAACTAAAAAGCTATCTTTTAAAGATTTAAGAGAGGGAATAGAGAGAGAGAGAGCCTTTAAACTGACAGCAGAGGGTAAAAAGTTTGCTGAAAAATATTTAAACATGAAATTTAAAAAATAGTATTATGGCTAGTGCAAAACAAAATCAGGCTAGAATTGATAGGTTAAATTCCTTAATGGGTTTTAAAAGAAAATATAATCCTAAAACTAGAAAAACTACTGGTAAAGAGTTTTATATGGGTGGAGAATATGGTAGAAGTTATTTAGGTTTTAGAAGTGCTAAAACTAATAGAAAAATATCAGATAATTTAACTACAGCTGAATTAGAAGAATTTTTAAAAGGTTATCGTAAAGGACTAACTACTAAAAAAAGTGAATTTAAGTAATTATGGAAAAGCAATACGCAATTTTTAGGAAAGGAAGTTTAAGAACATTTACTCCAGTTTTTAGAGGTTTTATCAAAGCTAAATCAGGTGCTGGAGCAATTAAAAAAATGTTTGAAAAGGATAAAAGGATGGGAGGTACTAATAGGATTAGGAAAAATGAGATTTATTATGCCATACCATCTATAGGCAAATTTCAGTTTAATCCTGATAAAAAGGGTAGTTGGAAAAAGCCTAGATAATAGCACTAAACTAAATTATTTGATATTTTAAATAAGTAGTTATGAGAAATACCTATGCAATTTTTAAGGCAGATACTAAAGGAGGTAATACTGTTAAAAACATGAAGTTTGTAGCTTTAGTAAAGCCTACCTCTAATAGCTTTCAAGCTGCTATGGATGTACTAAAAGATGGTAATGCTGGATATGTAAGAGGTGTTTATGATAGTAGTAAATTTACTCATATAACTGGCAAAAAATATCCTAATATACCTAGTGGAGTTTATTTTGTTTTAAATACAACAAAAAAGTTTCAGGGTAGTTGGAAACAGTTTACAATAAGAAAAGTATATAAGCCGAAAAGAAAGTAATGTGGCATTAACCTATAAACAAAAGTTCAATAAAAAATATGGCTTTCCAAAAGATAAAGCCCATAGTTTAAGGGACATAGCAAGGATTACTGGTAGGAGCTACAAAGGTATAAAGCAGATATTTGAAAAGGGGGAGGGGGCTTATTATAGCAACCCCCAGTCAGTAAGGAAAAATGTTAAGAGCCCCCAGCAGTGGGCATACGCTAGAGTTTACTCAGCTGTGATGGGTGGCAAAGCTGCAAAAGTAGATAAAAAAGAATTAGGAAATAAAACTAAAAGAATGGCAGTAAAATATAGTAAAACTAGAGATTTCGGAGCTAAAAATCGTAAACAAAGAAAGCTCGGAAATAAAATGTTTACCCTACATGGATTATATAGATTAAAAGCTCAGGCAAAGCTCAGGGCTAAAATTCTTCGTAGCGAGGGCAAAATGGCTAGAGTAGTTAAAATGACTAAAATGGGCAAGGTAGTTTATGGAGTATATAAACATAACCGAGCTGGTAGAAGAAGAAAATAATTATGGCAATAGGTAAATCAATAAGATATTTTAGGCTGCAAAGGGAGAAAAAGAAACTCCAAAAGAAAGTTGATTACTGGCAAAGAAAAACAAAGCCATACACTACAAAATTGCAGTTTTGGACTAGAAAATTAAACAGCGTAAAAGCTAAAATTAGAAACTTAAATAAATAGAAAATGGGATTTGATTTAGATTTAAAAAGCGATATGTTTTTAGGTGGCATGAATGTTCACCATGTTATTATGATTGGATTACTGGTATATATCGCTTTCTATAAAAAGTGAGTGCACATACTGAAATAGCCCCTACAAGCCCTCAGGAGCTTTCTAAGAGCCAAACTATAAGGCTGGTGGATGTATTCCTCATAGCACCTTTTTTGGTGTTTATAGGGCTTAAAAAAGGCTTATTAAGTAAAACTGAAAAATATATAGTTATATTGATAGGGGTAGCAACCCTCTATTACAATGGTAAAAATTACTTAAAAAATAGGCAGTGAGAAAAATAGCTTTAGTAACTTTCTTTGTGTTCATGGTCGAGGCTATGGTGCACTACAATCAAGGATTGCGAAAATCAAATCCTGAATTAAAAGATACATTCATAGTTCCTGAGGGTAGGGATTTAATGACTATGATTTTTACAGTTGCTATATTTTCAGTAATTTCGAGCCTTTTAATCGCTGGGAAATTCCCACCAAATTAACACACAAAATTATGCTAGGTAAAAAAATAGATGCAAGACAATTTATAGAAATAGCAAGGGAAAAATATATAATAGACCTTGATGCAAAAAAATACTATTATAGCCAGTTAGGATATGAAACGAAAATAGAAAAAGACAAAGATAAATTTGTCTTATTAGTTAAAAGATTTTAAAATGATTGATGCAAAAGATTTTACTGATTTAATGATTTCTTTACTCATAATTTCAATGCTCGTAAATATTACATACCAGCTTGAAAAAGTGCAAAAAAACTTAGGAATACAATAAAATGAACACACTAAATTTAGACCAGTATAGGCAATATGAATTGCCTCTAGCTATTGTAACTGTTATACTTATTATATTAGGTTATGAAAAGTTGGCAATCTTTACAGGATTTATACCAGCTTATTATCTATTACAAAGCCTTATTTGTCCTGTGCGATAAGTATTTTTTTGTGTAGTATCAGAGGGAGCTTTGCCTCCCTCTTTTACTTTTTATATATGAAGCAATATAAAGTAAATATCAACAAGGATTTTGTCTATTCAATGCCTCGCAATACTGACAAGGCTGGTGTTATTATTGCTTTTGGTGGGGTGGGTTTTAATCATAGGGATATGTATAATGTAATCCCTAAAAAAGTAAAAAAAGATTACAGGATTATCACACTCCCCTACTCTACTGACTATCCTACAGCCTATGCTTTAGCAAACATATATCTTAATAACAATATGCCCATTCCTGAAAATGAGCTTTATGTATTAGGCTTTTCAGCTGGAGGTCGTAATGTGCAAAATAACTATAATCCTAACTGGAGATTAGCTGGTCTTATTGATACTTCTTTTGATATGTCAGATACTAATATAAACTATCAATCTAATACCTTAATGATTTATCATTTGCCTAACTGGGATTTAAGTAAATTTCCTTTTGAGTTTGATTATCAAATTTTAAAACTTGCTGAAAAGATAAATGCAAATGGAGGTCGAGCTATTGATGTATCAATCAATCACTATGACATGCCTCAATTCTTTTTTGATGAGTTATTTCTATAAAAAAAATATATAACAAAGTCAAGCTATCGGTAAGGGGGGTTTTAAGCCCCTTTTTTTATGGCTGGTATATCCATATACCTAAAATGGGTAAAAGTGCCTTAAATGGGCTCTAATTAAGC
>LUMQ01000176.1_pt1 | contig 25110 bp, 21 predicted proteins | sample 729621 | NCBI WGS metagenome assembly LUMQ01 (sample SAMN03860259, study PRJNA289734) | marine metagenome | biome: seawater column; feature: ocean; material: water; isolation source: Red Sea water column Station 12 - depth 25m | place: Saudi Arabia: Red Sea | collected 2011-10-15 | depth 25 m | reverse complement strand
ATCCAATCTGTTGCTAGAAATAAAAGATATGAATTGTTATTCAAAAAATGTAAAAAAAACAAAATAAAGAATATTTTGATTGGGCATCATCAAGATGATCTTTTTGAAAATTTTTTTATTAGATTTTTAAGGGGAAGCGGTCTAAGAGGCCTAGTTTCCTTAGACAAGAAAACTAAAATTTCTGAAATTAATTTGTATAGACCTCTATTAAATTTTAAAAAAGATGATCTAATTTTTCTTTCAAAATATATCTTTAATTTTTATGTAGATGATCCCTCAAATAGAGATGAAAAATATCAAAGAATTAAAGTAAGAAAATTAATAAAAGGACTAAATGGAGAAGGTCTTGATAAAAGTAAACTTTATAAGAGTATTATAAATTTAAAAGATTCAAACGAAACAATTAAATTTTATGTAAAACAAAATCTCATCAACAATACTCACTATTTCTTAAAAAAGAATAAGTTAGTACTTAATCAAGAGTTTTTTTCGCAACCACATGAAGTTGTATTTAGAGCATTATCAGACTCTATAAAATTAGTTGGTAAAAAATATTATTTATCAAGAGGAAAAAAAATTGATAAAATTATCACTCAAATTCAAAATGACGCATTTTTTAAAGGCACTTTAGGTGGTTGTATTATTGAAAAAGTTAATCAAACACTAATAATTACTAAAGAAACCTAAATTTTTGGTTTTTACGCTAAATTGCCACTTGTTTAATCTATAATAATTCTTATTTTAAAGGGTATGAATTTTAAAAACATAGCAATGTGGGCAATAATAGTGTTTCTAACTATTGGTCTTTATAATATGTTTAAAAATCCACAAGCAAACGTTAGAAATGGTAACCAAGTTATTTTTTCAGATTTTCTAACTTCTGTAGAAAATGGTGAAGTTTTAAAAGTGGAAATCCAGGGAAACAACATAAAGGGTGTTTATTCTAATGGAAATAGTTTTAGAACGTATTCTCCTAATGATCCAAATTTAATTGAAAAGCTATCTGATAAAGGGGTGAGCATATCTGCAGCGCCTCTTGAAGAAAAAATGCCTTCACTATTTGGAGTTCTTTTATCATGGTTTCCAATGCTTTTATTAATTGCAGTTTGGATCTTCTTTATGAGACAAATGCAAGGAGGTAAAGGTGGCGCTATGGGCTTTGGACGTTCAAAAGCAAAAATGATGAATGAGTTAAAAGGAAAAGTAACTTTTAACGATGTAGCTGGTGTAGAAGAAGCTAAAGAAGAGGTAGAAGAAATTGTAGAGTTTCTAAAAGATCCAAAAAAATTTAGTAGATTAGGTGGAAAAATTCCAAGAGGTGCCTTGTTGGTAGGTCCTCCAGGAACAGGTAAAACTTTACTTGCTAGAGCAATAGCAGGTGAAGCAGGTGTCCCTTTTTTCACAATATCAGGATCTGATTTTGTTGAAATGTTTGTAGGAGTTGGAGCTTCAAGAGTAAGAGATATGTTTGAGCAAGGAAAAAAAAATTCCCCTTGTATAATTTTTATTGATGAAATTGATGCTGTGGGAAGAAGCAGGGGTGCAGGTTTAGGTGGTGGAAATGATGAAAGAGAACAGACATTAAATCAGCTTTTAGTTGAGATGGATGGATTTGACACCAATGAAGGTGTAATAATAATTGCAGCAACAAACAGACCTGATGTACTTGATCCAGCATTATTAAGACCAGGAAGATTTGATAGACAGGTAGTAGTTTCAAATCCAGATATTATTGGAAGAGAAAAAATTTTAAAAGTTCATGTTAAAAAAATTAAAATGGCTCCTGATGTAAATTTAAGAATTATAGCTCGAGGAACTCCAGGTTTTTCTGGTATTGTTACTTTAAATGAATTTGAAGAAGCAAAAGATAAAGTAATGATGGGATCAGAACGAAGATCAATGGTTATGTCAGAAGAAGAAAAAACATTGACAGCTTATCATGAAGCTGGACATGCTATTGTAACTATAAATGAAAGTGCCGCTTACCCAATCCACAAAGCAACAATAATTCCTCGTGGGAGAGCCCTAGGTATGGTAATGCAGTTACCTGAGAGAGATGAGTTATCCCAAACACGAGAACAACTTCATGCTCAATTAGCTATTGCTATGGGAGGAAGGGTAGCTGAGGAGATTATATTTGGTGATGATAAAGTTACGACTGGTGCAGCTAGTGATATAGAGCAAGCAACTAAAAGAGCAAGAGCAATGGTAATGAGAGCTGGCTTAAGCAAAGAACTTGGTCCTGTTGCATATGGAGAAAATGAAGAAGAGGTTTTTTTAGGAAGGTCAGTCGCAAGACAACAAAATATGTCTGAAGAAACAGCAAGAAAGGTAGATGCCGAAATAAGAAAGATTGTTGACAAAGGTTATGAGAGAGCAAGAAAAGTACTAACTGAAAAAATTGATGATTTACATAAATTAGCTAAGGCTTTATTAACATATGAGACCTTAACAGGTGATGAAATTGAAAATCTTATTAATAAGAATATATATCCTGCTGATAAACAAGATCTAAAAGTTGAGGACGATAAAGGCTCAGCATTAAGTGCTATGGGGCTAAAACCAAAAATTGTACATTAATTTTTAATGATAAAACATTACACTAAAGCGTGTAATTTTTATTTTGGTTTGATTTCAAAAAAAAAAGTTAAAAGTAAATTTTCATTACCTTTGCATGGAAACAATCTTGTATCTTTCGATACAATTGAAATTTTATCCAGAAAAAAGATTAAAAGAATTAATATCAAAGATATTAATCGGCTTGAAAATAAAATTAAAAAAAAAGTCTTATCAGATATAAAAAGAATAACGAAAAAAAAATCTTTTAAAGGCCTTAAACTTTCAAAATTTCCTATTCTTATGGGAGTTTTAAATTTAACACCAAATAGTTTTTCTGATGGAGGAAAGTATAATAAAAAAGGTTTAGATATCTTGCATGCTAAAAGACTTATTAAGGATGGATGTGGTATTTTAGATATTGGTGGGGAAGCTACAAATCCAGGATCTAAAGAAGTCGATGTAGACACTGAATGGAAAAGAATTTTTCCAACTTTATCAAAGATTAAAAAACTTAATAAATTTATTTCTTTGGATACAAGAAAAAGTTTAATAATGAAAAAAGGGATCAAAGAAAAAATAAATTTAATAAATGATATATCAGGTCTTGATCATGATTCTGATACAATTAAGATTTTAAAAGAAACTAAAATTCCTTTTGTGATACATCATATTCAAGGTAACCCCCAAACTATGCAAGAAAAACCAAAGTATAAAGATGTTGTATTAGATATTTATGACTTTTTTGAAAAAAAAATTAATTATGTGAGATCACAAGGTATTAAGCACAATAATATTATCTTAGATCCCGGTATTGGTTTTGGTAAAAACTTGAAACATAATATTACTTTAATTAGAAATATTTCTATTTTCCACTCTCTTGGTTTTCCTGTAATGATAGGAACTTCAAGAAAAAGATTTATTAAAGGTATATCTAAAAATAATGATAGTAAAGAAAGATTAGGAGGAACTATATCTTCATGTTTATTTGCAATTACACAAGGAGTTCAAATTTTAAGAGTTCATGATGTTAACGAAGTCAATCAAAGTATTAAAGTTTTTAATTCGCTAAAATTTTAAAATGTCAAAAAAATATTTTGGTACAGATGGTATAAGAGGCAGGGTAAATAGAAATAAGATTAATGGAGAAATGTTTTTTAAATTCGGTTTAGCAGCAGGCACATATTTTAAAAATCAAAAAAAAATAAAACAAACAGCAATAATTGCTAAAGACACAAGGTTATCAGGATATACACTTGAACCTGCACTTGTATCTGGATTAGCTTCAGCAGGAATGCATGTTTATACACTTGGTCCATTACCAACTAATGGACTTGCAATGTTAACAAAAAAAATGAGAGCTAATATGGGTATTATGATAACAGCCTCACATAATCCATTTTATGATAATGGTTTAAAATTATTTGGACCAGACGGACTTAAACTTTCAGATAGAATTGAAAAAAAAATCGAAAAATTAATTGATTCAAAAATTGTTAAAAACCTGTCTGAACCAAAAACCCTAGGAAGAGTAAAAAGGTTAGAAGATGCTAATGATATATATATTAAAATTTTAACGGAGAATTTTCCCAAAAATTTTAGTCTTAAAGGAATGAAAATTGCAATTGATTGTGCAAATGGAGCTGGATACAAATCAGGCCCAAAACTTTTAAAAAGTTTAGGAGCTAAAGTTTACGAATGCGGAACATCTCCAAATGGTTTAAATATAAATTTTAATTGTGGTTCAACTTTTCCTAAAAAAATTCAATCTTTAGTAAAAAAGTATAGAACGCATTTAGGTATCTCTTTAGACGGAGATGCTGATAGAATAATTTTATCTGATGAAAAAGGAAATATTATCAATGGTGACCAAATTATTGCTATGCTCGCAAGCAGATGGAAGAAAAAAAAAATTTTAAAAGGGGGAGTTATTGGGACTTTAATGTCAAATTATGGACTACAGAAATATTTTAAAGATCAAAAAATAAGATTTATAAGAGCACAAGTTGGAGACAGATATGTAAAAGAAAAAATGAAAAAATATAATTTTAATTTAGGGGGTGAGCAGTCAGGACATATTATTCTTGGTAAATTTGCTACAACTGGGGACGGCTTATTAGTTGCTTTAGAAGTTTTATTTTCAATGAGAAAAGGAAAAAAAGCTAGTGAATTGTTTAATACATTTGAAGTAACGCCTCAAATACTAGAGAATATAAAAGTAAAAGATAAATCAATTATTGACTCAAAAAAATGCAAAAAGGCAGTTAAAAAATCTGAGAAATTGATTCAAAAGCAGGGCAGGATGCTAGTAAGAAAATCAGGCACTGAGCCAAAGATAAGAATTATGGGAGAGTCTAACAATATTGTATTGTTAAAAAGATGCATAGATATTGTTAAAAGATCGTTAAATTAAATTGAGAATTAAATCTAAAATATTAGTTATTGCAGGCTCAGACTCTTCAGGAGGAGCAGGTATTCAAGCAGATATAAAAACCATTACAAGTCTTGGATCTTATGCCATGACTGCTATTACTGCAGTCACTGTTCAAAATACCAAAGGAGTAAAATCAGTTTTCCCAATACCTGCAGATGAAATAAAGAATCAAATTCTTTATTCAGCTAAAGATATTAAACCAAATGCAATTAAAATTGGTATGTTACACTCAGCATCAGTCATAAAAAAAGTTTTATTCTCATTAAAAAAGTTAAAAATTAATAGAGTTGTATTAGATCCTGTGATGGTTGCAAAAGGAGGTTCTAGATTAATTGATGTAAATGCAATTAAAGTTTTAAAAAAAAATCTATTAAATCATGTTAGCTTGATAACACCAAATATACCTGAAGCTGAAGTTTTAACAGGTATAAAAATAGAAAATAAAAGAGATATGATAATTGCAGGCAAAAAAATAATAAAGCTTGGAGCTAAAAATGTTTTAATTAAAGGTGGACACTTAAAAACCAGAAAAGTTATTGATATTTACTTAAATAATTCAGATTTAAAAGTTTTTACTAGTCCTAGATATAAAACAAGAAATACTCATGGTACGGGATGCACATTATCTAGCGCAATTACGACTTTTTTTTCGTGTGGAAAAAGTATTAAGAAAGCTTGTGAGCTAGGAATTAAATATGTTAATTTAGCTATATTAAGTAATCCAAATTATGGAAAAGGACATGGTCCCATAAATCATTTAAATTCGATAAAATTAAAAAAAAAATTTGATTAATGAAAAATATAGTAGTTGTTGGATCTCAATGGGGAGATGAAGGAAAGGGAAAAATAGTAGACTGGCTTTCTGAACAAGCAGACGTTGTTATTAGGTTTCAAGGTGGTCATAACGCTGGACACACTTTGGTAATAGATGGAGTAACTTATAAGCTTCGACTACTTCCATCTGGAATAGTAAGAAAAAATAAAATTTCAATAATTGGCAATGGAGTAGTTGTTGACCCCTGGGCTTTATTAGAAGAAATACAGGAAATTAAATTAAAGGGTGTAAATGTAAGCTCAAACAATTTAATAATTTCAGAGTCTGCTAATTTGATACTTCCATTTCATAAGGAAATGGATGAAATTAGAGAAGATGCAGCAGGTAAAGGAAAAATAGGAACAACTCGGCGTGGGATTGGACCTGCATATGAAGATAAAGTTGGCAGAAGATCTATTAGAGTTATGGATTTAAGATCAGAGAAGAATCTAGATCAAAGATTGGAAGTAGTTTTAATGCATCATAATGCGATTCGAAAAGGTTTAGGAAAAAAAATTTTTGAAAAAGAAAAGTTAAAAAAAGATTTATTAAAGATTGCTCCTGAAATTTTACAATTTTCCCAACCAGTTTGGTTTAAGATTGATGAATTTAAAAGAAAAAAAAAGAAGATATTATTTGAAGGAGCACAAGGAATTTTATTAGATGTTGATCATGGAACATACCCATTCGTGACCTCGTCCAACACAGTCGCAGCTAATGCGGCAACCGGAACTGGTTGTGGACCAAATTCTATTAATTATGTACTTGGAATTACAAAAGCATATACGACTAGAGTAGGTGAAGGACCTTTTCCAACAGAATTAAAAGATGACATTGGAGAGTTATTAGGAACTAGAGAAAAAGAGTTTGGCACTGTTACAAGCCGTAAAAGAAGATGTGGGTGGTTTGATGGAGTTTTAGTTAGACAAACTATTAAAGTTTCAGGTATTGATGGTATTGCTCTTACCAAGCTAGACGTTTTAGATGAACTCGATGAAATTAAGATGTGTATTCAATACGATTTAGATGGAAAAAAAATTGATTATTTGCCTGCCTCAGTAGAGGATCAATTAAAAATTAAGCCAATATATAAATCTTTTCCTGGGTGGAAACATTCAACGAGTGGAGTTAAAAATATGAAAGATCTTCCTGAAAATGCTAAAAATTATATTTATGCGGTAGAGGATTTTATTGGTACAAAAATATCAAGTATTTCCACAAGTCCTGAAAGAGATGATACAATTCTAATTGAAAATCCTTTTGAAGTTTAATTTGCAGGCAATAAATTTTTGGATTTAGCTAAGAGCAGCATTTGTTTTTGAAGTTTTTCAAAAGCTTTATTTTCAATTTGTCTTACTCTTTCTCTACTAATTTTATATTTTTTACTTAAATCATCAAGAGTAGTTGGATTATCATTTAATCTTCTTGAATATAATATTTCTCGCTCTCTCTCATTAAGGACTTTTATTGAGTCTTTTAATAAATCTTTCCTTTGCTCCATTTCTTCTTGATGAGCAAATTTTAAATCATGATCCAAGTCTTTATCTACTAACCAATCTTGCCATTCATCACCATCTTCACCTACTTGGGCATTTAAAGAAAATTCTTTTCCAGACAATCTTCTATTCATCGAAACAACTTCCTCTTTACTTACATCAAGTTTATTTGCTATTTCATCTACATGTTCATTTCTTAAATCTCCTTCAGATTGAGGAGCAATTTGATTTTTTAATTTTTTAAGATTAAAAAATAATTTTTTTTGTGCAGTTGTCGTACCTATTTTAACTAAACTCCAAGATCTTAATATATATTCTTGTATAGATGCTTTTATCCACCACATAGCGTAAGTTGCTAATCTAAAACCTTTTTCTGGTTCAAATTTTTTAACAGCCTGCATTAAACCAATGTTACCTTCTGAAATCATTTCATTTACAGGTAAACCATAGCCTTTATAACCCATTGCAATTTTTGCAACTAATCTTAGGTGACTTGTAACTAATTTTTCAGCTGCTTTAATATTTCCAGTGGTTTTCCAATTCTTTGCAAGCATATATTCCTCTTCAGCATCTAACATTGGGAATTTTTTTATTTGATCTAAGTAAGCTGATAGCCCACCCTCATTACTTAGAATTGGCAAATTACTGTTTATGGTCATATTACAAAAGGTTATCTAATAAATTTAAAATATATTTCAATATATTATTTTTCAGTATTTCTTAGCATTTTTAAGAGAATTTCAAGTTCTTGTGGCAAAATTGAGTTAAAAATCATTTCTTTGTTTTTTGTTGGATGAATGAAACCTAATGTTTTAGCATGTAGAAATTGTCTATTTAAATTTATAAGATTTTTTTCTAGAACTGGGTCAATATTTTTAATTTTTTTAAATTTTTTTTTGTATTTATCATCTCCGACAATACTATTTCCTAAGTAATTCATATGAACTCTTATTTGGTGAGTCCTACCAGTTTCTAATTTACATTCTAACAAACTTAAAGTTGGAGTACTTTTATTTTCAAAAATTTCAATTGTTTTATAATTTGTAATCGCTTTTTTTCCTTTAGTTCTACTAACCTCCATCAACTGTCTATTTTTTGAGCTCCTAGAAATAAACGTTTCTATTTTACCTTTTGATGGTCTTATTTTTCCCCAGATTAAAAGTTCATAAATTCTTATTATTGAATGTTTGTTAAATTGTTTTGAAAGATTTTCATGAGCTTGATTATTTTTTGCAACAACTATTAAACCAGATGTATTTTTATCAATTCTATGTACTATCCCTGGTCTTAGTTCATCACCAATATTTGATAAAGAATTTTTATCATGGCTTATTAATGCATTTACAATGGTCTTGTCGAAATTTCCTGCACCTGGATGAATCACAATACCTGCAGGTTTATTTAAAACAATCAAATCTTGGTCTTCATAAATTATATCCAATTTGTACTTATAAGGTTTAAGAGATGCTTTTTTTGGTTCTGGTATTACAAGATTTAAAATGTCACCACTCAACATTTTTTTAGATGGATCTGATAAAATTTTATTATTTACTTTAAGTTTCTTATTTAAAATTAATTTTTTTATTCTTGTCCTGCTTAAATTCTTTTCTTTTTTATGAATAAAAACATCAACACGTAGGTTTTTTTCATCATCTTTGACAATCAAATTTATTTTTTTTTCCATAAAATGTTATATTAATATTATATGCGTCTGTAGCTCAACTGGATAGAGCGCCTGACTTCGGATCAGGAGGTTCTGGGTTCGACTCCTAGCAGGCGCACCATTTATTCTCCCATATTAATTAAAGTTCCTTTTACACGTGCTTTTAGAAAAGAGCGGTAAAAAAGTCCAATACCAATAATTAAGTAAACTATATTAAGCAAATACGCATATTTTAAATTATCGTAATTTACAAAATCATTTATTAAAATATTTCTCGCTTCATCAAAAATATAAACCAAAGGTAAAGCTTTAGCTATTAATTGGAAGAAACTGGGTAAAATTTCAATTGGATAATAAATACATCCAAGAGGTGCTAGTAAAAAAAGCGATGACCATGCAATGTTTTCAAAAGATGGACCAAATCTAATTAATCCTGCACTTACAAATAATCCAAGTGTAATTCCAAAAATATATAAACTTAAAAACAATAATAATAAAGGTAGACCTAATTTTAAAATAGATACTCCAAATAATGGTGACGTTAATATTATTGCAGGAACAAGTCCAATCAAAGTTCTAACTAAAGCAGTGAAAATTAGAGATACTATAATCTCTCTTAGTCTCAGTGGTGCTATAAATAAATTAGTAAAATTTCTGCTCCAAACCTCTTCTAAAAAAAGCATATTAAAACTTATACTTGATCTAAAAAGAATGTCGTAAAGTATTGCACATGTGAGAATGATACCAACGGTATTATTATAATAGTCACTATAGATAGAAAAAAACTTTGAAATGAACCCCCATAGAATTATCTGAATTGTTGGCCAGTAAATTAGATCTAAAATTCTAGGCAAAGATCCTTTAATGAGATAAAAATGTCTTAAAAAAAGACCATACATTTTATTTATATTCATATTTGATCTCTATTAAGTTTTAAAAATACTTCTTCCATGTTTTCACGACCATGTTTTTTAATAAGTTCTTTTGGAGATCCATAATCAATTATTGATCCATTATTCATCATTAAAACGGATGAGCACAATCTTTCAACTTCTGACATATTATGTGATGCCAGAACTATAGAAGCTTTTTTTTCTTTTTGATATTCCTCTAAAAAACTTCTTACATAGTCTCCTGTCTCAGGGTCGAGTGATGCGGTTGGCTCATCTAATAAGAGAACTTTAGGATCATTTATTATAGATTTTGCTAAACTTACTCTATTTTTTTGGCCTGAAGATAATTCACCAGTTATTTTATTAAGCATTTCACTTAATTTAAGTTTGTCACTTAAATAATCTATTTTCTCATTCAGTTTTTTAACATCATAAAGTTTACCATAAACAATTAAATTTTGCTGTACAGTCAACTTTTTTGGAAGTTCAATATAAGGTGAAATAAAATTCAATTTATCTAAAAGTTCCACTCTTCTTTTTTCTATCTCTATTCCATTAATTAAAATTTTTCCTTTAGACGGTTTTAATAAACCGAGTATCATTCCAATAGTTGTAGTTTTTCCACATCCATTTGGACCAAGAATACCAATTATTTCATTTTGATTTACTTTAAAAGAAATATTGTTCACAGCTTTTTTATCCTTATATGTTTTTTCCAAATTAATTATCTCTAAGGGATATGACATTAATATTTCGATGCTCTTTTTAATCTATCATTGATTGTTTTACCTAAACCAATATCTGGTATTTTAGCTACAGCGATTGAACTAAATTTTTTTTTTTTAATTTTCCTAAGAGTTGAGTACAAATTTTTTGCAGCTTCTTGTAAATTTCCTTTTTTTGATAAAAAAAAGTAATTTTGTTTTAATTTTTTTGTTTTTTTAATCAAAAGAAAAGCCTCATTATCTTTTATTTTTTTAGCATTAAGTCTAATTGGTAAACCAGGCGAATAATGTAATTTTAGTTGGCCCGGTGAGGAAATCCTTGTAGGATTTAAATTTACTTTAATTTTCTCTTTTAATACTTTTTTAATATTCGAAATATTCAATCCTCCTAATCTTAAGATTTTTGGTTTTTTTCTAAGGTCAATAATTGTTGACTCAAGACCAATATTAGATTTTCCTCCATCTAAAATAAATTTTATTTTTTTACCAAAATCCTCTTTTACTTCAGCTGACGACACTGCACTAACTTTTGAGGATATATTTGCACTTGGAGCAGCTAAAGGATAATCTAAATTTTGAAGCAATTTTCTAATAACTGGATGTTTAGGAAATCTCACGGCTATAGAATTTTTATTATTAGTCACTAATTTAGAGATATTAGATTTTTTTTTTAATTTTAATACAAATGTAATTGGACCAGGACTAAACTTTTTGTAAAGCTTAAGAAAATTTTTATTTAACTCACAATCTTTTATTAAAGTTTTTAAATCGTAATAATGTACTATCAAAGGATTGTGTCTTGGTCTTTTTTTTAGTTTAAATATTTTCTTGCATGCAATATCAGAATATGCATTTCCTGCTATCCCATAAACAGTCTCTGTAGGAATGGCTATACATTCTCTTTTATTAAGTAATTTTTGAGCTTTTTTAATATTTGCAAGATTAATTTTCATGTATTATCTCAGAGTAATATATGAAAGATAAAAATTTACCAAACAATTATAATGAAATGTCTTTGGAAGACTTGACTGTGGAAGCTAATAATATGATTGAAGAATTAGAAAATCAAAAAGATCTTGAAAATTCATTAGAAAATTATCAAAACTTGCTAAAACTTAATTCTATTATTGAGAAGAAGTTTCAAAAAAATGTTAAAGAAATAAGTGAAAAAACAAAAGAAAGAATATCTAAAATTTCATCAAAAAAAAATGCAACCAAAGTTAAATAAAATCGCAAAAGATACAAATTTTTTTCTAAAAGCTTTTATCAAAAATCAGAAAAAAACAAATTTAATTGTTCCAATGAGTTATGGACTTTTTTCAGGAGGAAAAAAAATAAGATCAAAAATTTTAATTGATATCGGCTCATTATTTGGAATAGGCTACAAGACATTAATTACTATTGGAGCTGCTGTTGAGTGCATACATGCTTATTCATTGATACATGATGATTTACCATGTATGGATAACGACAAAATGAGAAGAGGAAAACCTTCCACTCATATTAAATTTGGTGAGGCTACAGCAGTTCTCGCTGGTAATTCGCTTTTGACAATGGCTTTTGAAATTTTGAGCTACCCTGGCCTTAATCTAAGTGAAAAAATTAAGAATAATTTGATAAATAAAATTTCTAGATGTGCAGGTCATTTAGGCATAGCAGGAGGACAATATTTAGATTTAAATTATGAACACAAACAAATTTCAAAAAAAAAAATTATAGATATGGAAATAAAAAAAACTGGTAATCTTTTTAGTTTTTGTTGTGCTGTTCCGCTAATTTTAAAAAAGAGAAATAGAAGCGAGATTCAAAGATTTGAAAATATAGGAGCAGATATTGGATTACTTTTTCAAGTTGCTGATGATATAATTGATTACAAAGGCAATTCATTTGTTGCTGGAAAAAAAACTGGAAAAGATAAAAGAAAAGGTAAAGCAACTTTAATTAGTTTACTAGGATATGAAAATACTATTAAATATGCTAAAAATTTGATTTTTAAAATAAATAATAAAGTAAAAAAATATGGTCCAAAGTCTAAAAATCTTTTAGAAACTTTAAATTATATTTTGAATAGAAATAAATGAAAAAAGACTACGAATATTTGAATCAGATTAACTTTCCCTACGACTTAAAAAAAATACCAGAGTCAAAACTTCAAAATGTTGCTGATGAAGTAAGAAAAGAATTAATTGAAGCTGTATCCGTTACCGGAGGTCATTTAGGTGCAAGTTTAGGAGTTGTCGAATTAACAGTTGCATTACATTATATTTTTGATACTCCAAAAGATAAATTGATATGGGATGTTGGTCATCAATGTTATCCACATAAGATTTTGACCGGAAGAAAAGATAGAATCAGAACTTTAAGACAAGGTTCTGGTCTTTCTGGATTTACAAAAAGATTAGAAAGCGAATATGACCCATTTGGTGCAGCACATAGTTCAACGTCAATTTCATCTGCTCTAGGTATTGCTGAAGCAAATAAGCTTTCAAATAAATCAGATAATGTAGTTGCTGTTATAGGAGATGGAGCAATAAGTGCAGGAATGGCTTATGAAGCAATGAATAATGCAGGAGCTTCCAAAACAAAAATGATAGTAATTTTAAATGACAATGATATGTCAATTGCAAGACCCGTTGGAGCAATGGGCACTTATTTAGCTAAAATTTTTTCTGGCAAAATTTACTTTAGTTTAAGAGAAACTATTAAGCTGATTACTTCAGCTTTCTCAAAGAGATTTAGTGCAAAAGCTGGAAAAGCTGAAGATCTTCTAAGATCTGCTGTTACTGGAGGTACATTATTTAGTTCTTTAGGATTTTATTATATCGGTCCTATTGATGGTCACGATTTGAATTCTTTGCTTCCAATTTTGAAAAATGCAAGAGACACAAAACATAATGGCCCGATATTAATTCATATTAAAACGAAAAAGGGCAAGGGTTATTCCTATGCTGAGAAAGCAAAAGATAATTATCATGGAGTTTCAAAGTTTAATGTTAAGACTGGTGAACAATTAAAAAGTAAGGTTTCTATCCCTTCATACACAAAAGTATTTGCGAATACACTTATCCAACATGCTAAAAAAGATAGTAAAATTGTTGCAATTACTGCGGCAATGCCTGATGGCACAGGAATAGACTTATTTAAAAAAGAATTTCCAGACAGAGCATTTGATGTTGGAATAGCAGAACAACACGCTGTTACATTTGCTGCAGGTCTTGCAACAGAAAATTATAAACCTTACGCTGCTATTTATTCCACATTCTTACAAAGAGCTTATGATCAAGTTGTGCATGATGTAGCCATTCAAAGTTTACCAGTGAGATTTGCTATAGACAGAGCAGGTTTAGTTGGTGCCGATGGCCCTACTCATGCAGGAAGTTTTGATACAACATTTTTGACCACATTACCAAATTTTGTTGTAATGGCTGCAAGTGATGAGGCAGAACTCGTTAGGATGATTAACACATCAACGGATATCAATGATAAGCCATGCGCTTTTAGATATCCGAGGGGCACAGGCGTTGGAGTAAATTTACCAGATATCACCGATAAAATTGAAGTTGGTAAATCAAGAATCATTAGAGAAGGAAAAAAATTAGCACTTTTAAGTTTTGGTGCTAGATTAAATGAAACTTTGAAAGCTACAGAAAATTTAAAAAAAAAGGGTGTAGATATAACAGTCATAGATGCTAGATTTGCAAAACCATTAGATGAAAATTTAATTTGGCAACTAGCTACAACCCACGAAGCAATCATGACAATTGAGGAGGGTTCTATAGGTGGTTTTGGTTCACATGTTGTTGATTTTTTATCAAAAAAAGGTCTTATAGACACTAATCTAAAATTTAGATCAATGACACTCCCAGATTTATTTATTGATCAAGATACACCTGATAATATGTACAAAATTGCAAATCTTGATGCTAACTCTATTGAAAATAATGTATTAGACCTTTTAAATTCTAATATAATTTTACAGAAACAAAAATAAGAATTACCCGCATTGTGCTTTATTCATTAGATAATGATCTAATAAAACACATGAAAGCATTGCTTCACCAACAGGAACAGCTCTTATTCCAACACAGGGATCATGTCTGCCTCTAACTGAGATAGTTGTATTTTTTCCAAATTTATCAATTGTTTTTTTAGTTTTTAAAATTGAAGATGTTGGTTTTACCGCAAAAGATACCTTTATTTCTTGTCCAGAAGAAATACCACCAAGAATTCCACCAGCATTATTTGTTTTAAATTTTAATTTTTTATTTTTATTAAAAATTTCGTCTGAGTTTTCCTCTCCAGATAATTGAGCAGAATTCATTCCAGATCCAATATTAACTCCTTTTACAGCGTTAATACTCATCATTGCAGATGCTATGTCAGCATCTAATTTTGAATATATAGGCGCACCTAAGCCAGCGGGGACTCCATTAGCCCTTACCTCAATTATTGCACCACAAGATGAGCCTGCTTTTCTTACAGTTAATAAATATTTTTCCCATAAATTTACCATAGATTTATCAGGACAAAAAAACGGATTTTTATAAATTATTTTATCATTCCATTTTGAAGTGTCACAACCAAGAATACCTAATTGTGTTACAGCACCTGTAATTTTAAATTTTTTTCCTAATTTGTTTTGTAAGACTTTTTTTGCTATAGCTCCAGCTGCAACTCTAGCGGCAGTTTCTCTAGCTGAAGATCTTCCTCCACCCCTGTAGTCTCTAATTCCATACTTTTTAAAATAAGTATAATCAGCATGTCCTGGTCTAAATTTATTTTTAATATCTGTATAATCTTTAGAGCGCATATCCTCATTATAGATTATTAATGAAATAGGTGTTCCAGTAGTTTTACCCTCAAAAACTCCCGAGAGTATTTCAACTTTATCACTCTCTTTTCTTTGGGTAGTAAATTTCGACTGTCCTGGTTTCCTTTTATCTAATTCTTTTTGAATATCTTGTTCTTTTAATTGAATTAAGGGGGGGCATCCATCAATTATACAACCAATAGCAGGCCCATGAGACTCTCCCCATGTTGTGAAACGAAAAACCTTTCCAAAAGTATTAAATGACATTATTTATATTGTATAGATTATTTTGTTGAAATTATGAATGAAAAAAACTCTTTAGGGCTTGATAAATGCTTTTTGGATGAAGACGATCCTTTCAAGTTATTTGAAAATTGGTTTGATGAAGCTAAAAAGAAAGAAATTAACGATCCAAATGCTTTAGCCTTAGGTACTGTCGGCAGAGAGGGCATTCCTTCAGTTAGAATGGTTCTTCTAAAGGGTTTTGATAATAATGGATTTGTTTTTTATACAAATCTAAATAGTCAAAAAGGAAATGAAATTAAAGAAAATCCGAATGCCTCTATGTGTTTTCATTGGAAAAGTTTACTAAGACAAATTAGAATTGTTGGAACCTTAAAACAGGTAGATGATAAAACTGCAGATGATTATTATAATTCTAGAGCGTACGAAAGTAGAATTGGTGCTTGGGCATCTAAACAAAGTAGTATTTTAGAGAATAGAAAACAACTTTTAAAAGCATTAGAGGATTTTAGAAACAAATACAAAGACAAAGAAAATGTACCTAGACCTAAACATTGGTCTGGATGGAATTTAAAACCATCTAGCATTGAATTTTGGTTAGATGGAGATAATAGAATTCACGAGAGATTAAAATATATTTTAGATGAAAATAATAAATGGACTAAAGTTATCTTAAGTCCTTAAAAATTTCTAGACAGACTAAAAGATGTCAAATTTTCTAATATAATTTTTTCTTCACTCTCTTTAAATATAGATAAAGAATTTGAGGCAAGATTTATATAATGTTGAGCTTTCTGATAACAATCTTTAATCACATCGTATTTTTTTATAAGTGATAAAGTGGAGTCTAGATCTTTTTCATCTCTAATTTCTTTTGAAAAAATTTTTTCCAAATTTTTTTTCTCCTCAACATTTGCCTTTTGAAATAATATTATAATAGGGAGGGTTATTTTTCCTTCATAAAAATCTGTCCCTATTTTTTTGCCAAATAATTTTAATTCTGAATTATAGTCTAAAGTATCGTCTGCAATTTGAAATGTTAAACCTAAATTTCGTCCATAAAATTCTAAAGCTTCTTTTTCTTTAGTTTTAACATTTGATAATATGGCACCTACCTTTGTAGAGGCTGCAAATAATTCAGCAGTTTTTGCAGAAATGATTTTTAAATAAGTTTCCTCAAGCATATCAACTTCACCCTTATGTTGTAGTTGTAATATTTCTCCCTGCGCAATTTTTGATGAAGTGGAGGATAAAAGTTTTAAAACTTCATTATTTCCATCCTCAACCATCATTTCAAAACATCTACTGAGTAAATAATCTCCAGCTAAAACTGAAGGGTGGTTCCCCCAAATTTTGTTTAAAGTTTTTTTTCCTCTTCTTACTGAACCATCATCAATTACGTCATCGTGCATTAAAGTTGCTGCGTGAATTAATTCAACGCACGCTGCTAAATTTACATCACGTGTTCCTTTAGAGTATTCACACAATTTAGCAGATCCCAAAGTCAACAAAGCTCTTAATCTTTTTCCACCAGTATTTAGATGATAATCAGTCATTTCTTGAACTAGCTCAACGTCACTATTTAGCTTTGATTTAATTTTTTCTTCAACTAACATTAATTTTTCCTCAACAGAATTTTTTAGTTGAAAATAAGAATTATTTATTTGGTCTTTTAATTGAATTACTCTTCCCATTAATTCAGCAAATTAGTATAATAAGTTTCTTTTTATACTTATCAATTGACGCACCTAAATCTTCAATTATAAGGTGTCTTTATATTAAACAAAAAATTCTATAAAGATTAAAAATGCTCTCTTTTTTTAAAAAGAAAAAAATAATACCACATATAAAATTAAGTGGTGTAATTGGAAATACCGGTAAATTTAAACAAGGTATAGATTTTTCAGGCCAAGAAGAGATTATTACTAAAGCATTTTCAGTTAAAAAAGCTCCATGTGTCGCAATTACTATCAATTCACCTGGTGGTTCTCCGGTCCAATCACATTTGATTTATAGTTTTATTAGACGTGAAGCAAAAAAGAATAACAAAAAAGTTATAGTCTTTGCTGAAGATGTGGCTGCATCAGGTGGTTATCTAATTGCTTGCGCTGGAGATGAAATATATGCAAATTCCAGTTCAATTATAGGATCTATAGGTGTTATTTATTCTTCATTTGGTTTCACTGAATTAATAAAAAAGATAGGAGTCGAAAGAAGAGTTCATACAGCTGGAAAAAATAAAAGCACACTAGATCCTTTTCTTGAGGAGAAAAAAGAGGATATTGAAAGATTGAAAAATATTCAATTAGACTTACACAAAGATTTTATTGATGTTGTAGAAAAAAGTAGGGGTCATAAATTAAAAAAAACAGAAGTAGAATTATTTTCTGGGGAATTTTGGTCAGGAAGAAAAGCTAAAGATCTAGGTTTGATTGATGAAATAGGGGATGCAAATTTAGTGTTAAAAGAAAAATTTGGAGATGATGTAATAATTAAAAAATTTGAAAAATCGAAAAGTTGGCTAAGTAAAAAATTATCATCTTCTAATAATCATATAGATCAGCTTTCAAATGTACTTGAAGAAAAATCTATTTGGCAAAGATATGGTCTCTAAAAAGAATAAAATAAAACCAAAGTTTCAAACTTTTCAAGATACAATTATAAATTTGCAAAAATATTGGAGTAAACATGGATGTATAATTTTACAACCATATGACATGGAAGTTGGTGCAGGAACCTTTCATCCTGCTACCACATTAAGGTCACTTGGTCCAAAGCCATGGAAAGCTGCTTACGTTCAGCCTTCACGAAGACCAACAGATGGAAGATATGGAGATAACCCAAACAGGCTTCAACACTATTATCAGTTTCAAGTTATAATTAAGCCTTCTCCATCAAATATAAAAAAACTTTATCTCAATAGTTTGTCTGTGATTGGTATTAACCATAAAAATCATGATATTAGATTTGTTGAGGACGATTGGGAAAGTCCAACGTTAGGTGCTGCAGGATTAGGTTGGGAAGTTTGGTGTGATGGAATGGAGATAACTCAATTTACATATTTTCAACAAATGGCTGGCTTTGAGTGTAAGCCTGTTTCTGTTGAATTAACATATGGTTTAGAAAGAATTTGTATGTTTACTCAACAGAAGCAAAATGTTTACGATTTAGTTTGGAATAATGAAAATGTAGAATACCGAGAAGTTTTCCATCAATCTGAAAAAGAATTTTCGGCTTATAATTTTGAGTATGCAAATACAATAAACCTTTTTAAAATGTTTGATATTTTTGAAAGTGAAGCAAAAGTTTTAGCTGAAAAAAAAATATCATTGCCAGCATATGATCAGTGCTTAAAAGCGAGTCATGTTTTTAATATACTTGACTCACGCGGTGTAATTAGGGATAAGAGAGATAACCAAGTCAGCTGCTACTGTTTGGATAGATAGTCAATTGTAAAATGGCAGAATTTTTTTTAGAGTTATTTAGTGAGGAAATTCCTGCAAAGCTTCAAAGAAATTTGCGTGAAAAAATGTTGGAAGAATTTCAAAATTTTTTTTCGTCAAAATCTATAAATTCAAAAAAAAATTTTTCTTTATCAACTCCAAACAGAATGATTATAGTATTTGAGGGTTTAGACAAACAAATAAAGATTTCTTCAGAGGAGATAAGAGGTCCCAAAACTAATGCTCCGGAACAAGCATTAGAAGGTTTTTTAAGATCAAATAGGATCGAAGAGAAAGATTTGTTCAAAAGAAACACTGAAAAAGGTGAGTTTTACTTTTTTAAATCAAAAGCCAAGACACTTAATACACAAGATTTACTGATTGAATTTATCCCTAAGCTTTTAGAAAATTATCAATGGAAAAAATCAATGAGATGGGGCGAGTTTGATCTTATCTGGGGGAGACCTTTAAAATCAATTTTATCAGTATTTGACAATAAGACGATTAATTTTGAGTTTCACCATATTGCGTCGTCAAACTCAACATTTATAGATAAAGATTTTGAGGATAAAAAAAAGATTTTTAATAATTTTAAATCATATGAGAAATTTTTTAAAAAAAACCAAGTGATTATTAACCAAAATATAAGAAAAAAAATAATTTCTAAAGAATTTTCAAAAATTTTAAAAAAAAGAAGATTGAAAATTGAGGAAAATGAAAACTTATTAAATGAAGTAGTAGATCTAGTTGAAAATCCTAATGTTTTATTATGTAGTTTTGACAAAAAGTTTTTGTCTATTCCAAAAGAGATATTAATTTTAACAATGCAATCACATCAAAAGTACTTCCCAACTTTGGACGAAAAAAACCAAGTGACAAACGAATTTTTAATCGTTGCCAATAAAAAAGATAAAAAAGGATTAATAAAGATTGGAAACGAAAGAGTTATTGAGGCCCGATTAAGTGATGCAGAATTTTTCTGGAAAAAAGATAAAACACAAAATTTAGTAAAAAAAGTTTCTGACTTAAAATTGATTAATTTTTTTAAAGGGCTTGGAACATATTTTGATAAAGTTCAAAGAATGAGAAAATTGGGTGGTATTATTTCTGATGAACTATTAATAAGTAAAGAGAAAGTTGAACTATCTGCATCAATTTGTAAAACAGATTTGACTTCAGATTTAGTTGGAGAATTTCCTGAACTTCAGGGTATAATGGGTGGATATTTTTCAGCTCATCAAGGATTTGATAAAGACATATCTCAAGCTATTAGTGATCAGTATCTTCCAATAGGTTTAGATTCTAAAGTACCAAAAAAACCATTAAGTGTAGCTTTATCTGTTACAGATAAAATTGATACTTTAGTTGGGTTTTTTGGTATTAATGAAAAACCTACAAGCTCAAAAGATCCATTTGCTTTAAGAAGAGTTGCACTAGGTATTATCAGAACAATTGTTGAAAATAAAATTGATCTTAAGTTGAACGATTTGCTTGTGTATTCTGTAAACTTGTACAAAAACCAAAATTTTAATTTAACAAATAATAATTTACAACAAGAGCTTCACAATTTTTTAAAAGATAGGTTCAAGTATTACCTTAAAGAAAAACAAGTTCGTTTTGATATTATTGAGTCATCAATATCATCATTTTCAGCTAATAAATTATTTTCGTCTTTTGAAAAGGCAAAGAGTTTAAATAAAATAATTAGCGACCAAGTAGGAATTGATATCATCTCAACTTTTAAAAGGGCGTCAAATATATTAGAAAGCGAAATGAAAGATAACAAAATTGAAATATCTAATACAACTGATCCTGGTATTTTTAAAACAGATTATGAAAAAAATTTGTTTAAAAAAATCAATGAAATTAAAAAATATTATTCAGGTATTGATAATGATGAGAATTATGAAAAATCATTGTTAATTCTAGCTGATCTTAAAAAAGAAGTATTTGATTTTTTTGATAATGTAAAAGTTAATGAGGAAAATGAGTTTTTGAGAAAAAACAGACTAGAACTTATCAATATGTTATGTAAAACGTTTCAAAATTTTATTAATTTTCAATTATTAAAAGCTAGTAATGAATAAACTGATTTTAAATTTTAATTCTAAAGAATCAAAAAAAATTAAAGATCCTAAAAATTTTTTAGGTGGCAAGGGTGCTAACCTATCAGAAATGGGAAGAATGGGATTACCAGTTCCTCCAGGGTTTACAATTTCAACAAAAGTTTGTGAAATTTTTTATAAAGATAAAAAAAAATTGAATTCAAAATTAATAACTCAAATCAAAAAAGAACTTCAAATAATAGAAAAGCAAGTCTCCAAAAAATTTGGCGATTTGAAAAACCCACTTCTTTTGTCTGTAAGATCAGGAGCAAGAGTATCAATGCCAGGAATGATGGATACAATTCTTAATTTAGGTCTTAATGATAAGACGGTTGATGCCTTAGCTAAAAAAACCTCAAATGGAAGATTTGCAAAAGACAGTTATAGAAGATTTATTCAAATGTATGCGAATGTTGTAATGAATGTAGAAAGCTATCATTTTGAAGAGTTAATCGAAAATTATAAATTAACAAAAGGCGTATTGTTAGATACTGATTTAGATGAAGAAGATTGGGATGGTTTGATAATAGATTTTAAAAATACTGTAAAAGAAAAAACAAATAAAGATTTTCCCCAAGATGTTTATAAACAATTATTTGGAGCCATTAGTGCTGTTTTTTTATCTTGGGAAAGTAATAGAGCAAAAGTTTACAGAAAATTAAATCAAATTCCATCGGAGTGGGGCACTGCAGTTAATGTTCAATCTATGGTTTTTGGAAACATGGGTAGTGACTGTGCTACAGGAGTAGTATTTACAAGGAATCCATCAAATGGGTCAAATGATATTTATGGAGAATATCTTATTAATGCTCAAGGGGAGGATGTTGTAGCAGGAACCAGAACACCGCAATACATTACAAAAAAAAGTAAAAAAGAGGCAAAAGTTAAAGAGGCATCAATGGAGGAGACGATGCCCAAAGTGTATTTAGAATTATTGAAAATTTTAAAGAAATTAGAAAAACATTATAAAGATATGCAAGACGTAGAGTTTACAGTCGAAAATAATAAACTTTGGATATTACAGACACGTTCAGGCAAAAGAACATCAAAGTCAGCTGTTAAAATTGCAGTCGATATGGTTAAAGAAAAGTTGATTTCAAAAAATGATGCTATTTTAAGAATTGATCCAAATTCTTTAGATACTTTATTGCATCCTACTTTAGACGAAAAAAGTTCAATTCAAGTCATAGCAAATGGTCTTCCAGCATCTCCTGGAGCAGCTAGTGGAAAAGTAGTCTTTACCTCAGAAGAAGCTGAGAGATTAAATGACATGATGCAAGATACAATTTTAGTAAGAATTGAAACTTCTCCGGAAGATATACAAGGCATGCATGCTGCTAAAGGAATTTTAACTGCGAGAGGTGGAATGACAAGCCACGCAGCAGTTGTCGCTCGCGGTATGGGTAGGCCGTGTGTTTCTGGTTCTAGTGAAATAGATATTAATTACAATAAAAAAATTTTTAAAACTTCATCGACGGAGATAAAAGAGGGCGATACAATTACAATAGATGGATCTACTGGCAGGATTATTTTAGGAACAGTCCCAACAGTTAAACCTGAGATATCGGGTGATTTTTCAAAGTTAATGAGTTGGGCAGACAATGTTAGAAAATTAAAGATCAGAACAAACTCTGAAACACCACTAGATACTAAGACAGCAAGAGATTTTGGTGCTGAGGGTATAGGTCTTTGTAGAACAGAGCACATGTTTTTTGATGAAGAAAGAATTTTATCAGTAAGAGAAATGATTTTATCAAAAACAAAAGAAGATAGAGCTAAAGCGTTAGAAAAGTTATTACCTCATCAAAAAAATGACTTCATAGAAATATTTAAAATTATGCAAGGTCTTCCAGTCACTGTCAGATTACTTGACCCACCACTTCATGAATTTTTGCCGAAATCTGATCAAGAAATTTCAGAAATTGCAAATGTAGTTGGAACAGATAAAAAAGAGGTTGAGTCAAGAATAGAGGAACTTCATGAGCAAAATCCTATGTTAGGACATAGAGGATGTAGATTGGGTATTTCATTTCCTGAAATTTACGAAATGCAGTGTAGAGCAATTTTTGAAGCTCTGTCAGATCTTAAAAAGAATAAACAAAAATCAGCTTTTCCAGAAATTATGATACCACTAGTTTCTACAGAAGCAGAAATAAAAATAATGAAAGATCTTGTGATCAGTACTGCTAAAAAAGTTCAAAATGAAAATAAGACAAAAATAGAATTTTTAGTAGGAACTATGATAGAATTACCAAGAGCAGCAATTAAAGCAAAAGATATTGCTAAACATGCTGAATTTTTTAGTTTTGGAACAAATGACTTAACCCAAACTAATTTCGGAATAAGTAGAGATGATAGTGGTAAATTTTTAAATGATTATATTGATAATAAAATTTTTATGATTGATCCATTTGTATCTATCGATGATGGTGTTAAAGACTTAGTAAAAATAGCAGTTGAAAAAGGAAAAAAACAAAATAAAAAGATTAAACTGGGAATTTGTGGAGAACACGGTGGAGATCCGAAAAGTATTAAATTTTGCTCAAAGGTTGGTTTAAATTATGTTTCATGTTCACCATATAGAGTTCCAATTGCAAGATTAGCTGCAGCACAAGCAGAACTTACTAAAAATTACAATTGATTAATTTATAATTTCTAATTTGAAGTCTATTGCAGGAGCACTATGTGTAATACTTCCAATTGAAATTCTATCTACCCCAGTTAATGCAACAGATTTAATATTTTTTAAGCTTATGTTTCCTGAGGCCTCAGTTTCATAATATTTTTTTGCAAGCTTAACACCCAATTTTAAATTTTTTAAATTCATATTATCAAATAAAATAGTATTAAATTTTAACCCCATAATTTTTTTTAATTGTTTGATATTATCAACTTCTACAGTAATTTTTTTTCTATGATTATTCTTGATAGCTCTCAAAACTAGCTCTCTTATATCAGAACTTGCAATATGATTATCTTTGATCAAAAATTCATCACTTAAATTAAATCTATGATTAGTACCACCTCCTAATTTAACAGCATATTTTTGAATAACTCTATAATTTGGAATAGTTTTTCTAGTACAACAAATTTTACATTTCTTTCCAGCTAGTTTAACAAATTGATTTGTCTTAGTTGCAATACCTGAAATATGGGATAAGAAATTTAAAGCAACTCTCTCTGCAATCAATATTGAGTTTGCCTTTCCTTTGATTGTTGCAATAATAGAATTTTTACCAACTAAAGAGCCATCTTTCTTTTTAAAAACAAATTTAATTTTATTATCTACCTTAGAAAAAGTATGTTTTGCAAATGATAAACCAGCAATTATAGCTTTTTGATTTGATATTAATCTTGCAGTTACGGTCTTATTATTATCTAATAAGTTGGTAGTTATATCACCATAAGGAAATAAATCTTCAGTTAATGCAAGCTTAACTCGATCTTTGATATAATCTTCACTTAATTTAATTTTTGACACAAAGTGTTATCTACCTATAGCAACCATTTTTTCTACTGACAATCTAGCTTTATCAATAGTCTTTTGATCCATAGTTATTTCACCAGTTTCATTTTCTAAACAATCTAATATTTTTGGAAGAGTAATTTTTTTCATATGAGGACACATATTACATGGTCTAATGAATTCAACATTAGGATTTTCTACTTGAATATTGTCACTCATTGAACATTCTGTAACCATCATTACTTTTTTTGGCTGGTTATCTTTGACATAATTAATCATACCTGATGTTGAACCTGCAAAATCACTTGCTTTAATTACTTCAGGAGGACACTCTGGATGTGCGATTATCTTAATTCCAGGGTTATTTTTTCTAATATTTTCAATTTCATTTTGATTAAATTGATCGTGCACTATACAAATTCCCTTCCAAGAAATAATCTCAACATCAGTCTGTGAAGCAAC
>LUMQ01000084.1_pt1 | contig 25226 bp, 33 predicted proteins | sample 729621 | NCBI WGS metagenome assembly LUMQ01 (sample SAMN03860259, study PRJNA289734) | marine metagenome | biome: seawater column; feature: ocean; material: water; isolation source: Red Sea water column Station 12 - depth 25m | place: Saudi Arabia: Red Sea | collected 2011-10-15 | depth 25 m | reverse complement strand
CAGTTAATCTTGCTTCCTCTAATATTTCAAGAGATCTATTAATGTTTCTTGCTGATCTTCTCTGAACTCTTATACCTTTAAGAACATAATCAGCTAATGTTTCTTTTGTTTGATCGGCATAATTATTAAATAAATAAGTAAGGTTTGCAACTGTAGTCTCATCAGTCATTTTTACAATACGACCTAACTGCATTTGATCAGTCATTACTTTTGTGGTTTTAGGATCTGTAAGGTCTGATGCATTAATACCGTCATAAATTAATTGTGCATCTTTATCTGCTTCAGGTAAGACTTTACGGCTAGGAATAAGAGTACCTTTTTTTTGATCAAAAATTCCTACTGGTTTTGTAGGCTGTAAGTCTTTAGAAAACTTTTGTGTTGCAGGTGGTTTTGATCTACCTACTACATCTTCTGAGACTTCTTCACCTATGTCTGACTTTGATACTTTTAATAATTCGTCAATAATATCGTCATTACCTTCATCTATAAGAGCTTCAGTATTACTTCTGGCAAAAGTATCTACATCATCTAATGTGGTTTTTTGATATTGAGATAAAACATCAAGTGTTTCTTTTCTTTTTATAGGATTGTTTCTTATGTTTCTTGCTGCATCAATTAAATTATCAGCCTTTTTAATCGTTTCTTCAGAAAAAAGACCTTTCAAGGCAGATGTTGTATCTGGTGCTGTTTTTATTAATTCAGATCCAGCACCAATAAGTTTGCCACCTACACGACCAGTTTGACCAAGCACTTCACCTGCAAGACCCATACAATATTGTTGTCTTAGTTTTGCTTCTATAAAAGGAACATCTTTATCTGCTGCTGAACAATGTTCAAAAAAATCATTTCTTATAGGTTTCCATTTATTTGCAAGATCATATAAATTGCTTTCGTAAGGAGAGAAAGCAACAGCATCTGCTAAATTACCTGCTGCAAAAGATCTAATAGCTAAATTATCTCTTAAAGGACTAATATTATATTTTTTACCAACGCCTTTTAAAATCTTATTTGATAAATTAAATCCGACAAAAGCTTTACCAAAGTTATAAGTAAGGTCATAGCCAAGCCTATTTTCATCACCAGGTTTTTGCAGTCCAAGTGCTTCTAAATTAATTAAATCTTCTTCTTCGTATGGATTACCTGTTATTGAAGAAAAATAACCTTTTATCTGATTGTTAGTATTATTGATCAATCCAAAAGGAACAGATACAAACCCTCTGTAAACATCACCAGCAACTCCTAAATTCTTTTGATATTGATCTTGAAATTCTTTTCTTTTATTTCTTGCATCTTGTAAGATTTTATTTCTATTGTCTCTTATTTCTTTTAGAGTTCTTTTATCTCCAAGAAATGTATTGTCAAAAAAATCAACAGTTTTTGCACTAAAATCTTGTATTGCTTCATCTAAAGGTTCAAGACCTTTAATAATAGGCTCATTCTTATTGTTTTTATTAGTTGGAGTTTGAGTCATTGTTTACTGATTATTTTGATAAATACCTGTTTGTTGTAAAAAATCTATTGCCATTTGATATTTTGAACCTCCTGATAAGAGATTTGGCAATGCTTTATTTACAGTAGTACCATTTGAATCTGCCCAATCAGCACCTCCTTTATCAAGATTAGAGACATTACCTGTAAATATAGCTGCGTATATTTCTTTTGCACCATGACCAGGCTGAACACCTCTATCTTTTAAGAAATTTGTAACAGCTACCATCTGTTCTTCAAATGTCATATTTTCTTTTATATTGTACCTTTCAATTTCATAAGGACCAAATTGTATCAAACCCTTGTATTGTTTACCTGTAGCTTTATCAGTGCTGACAACTGAAGGTCTAAATGAAGATTCTTGTGCTATAACTGCTGCTAAAGGAATTGGACTAATACCAAGTTCGTTAGCTGCTTTAATTATAGATTGAACCCTACTATCTTCGCTAAATTTAATTTTTGGTTCTTGTATGTCCTGTTGCGTTGACATATCAGCCATAGCAAGCATACTTCCATCTGAAGCACCTAATCCTGTGTTTATATCACTTACAACTTGACTTGTATTTTGATTACCTAAGTTCTCGCTTTTAAGTTGTGGTATATCAAAAGAATCATCTTGTAATACTTTATTTGTAGATTGATTTTGTCTTTTTTTAGTTTCTTCGATAGGATTTTTCTTTCTATCTGCTGCTGCAAATGGAGTTTGAAAATTAACTTTTCTCATTTTAAATTCTCCTTGAGGTTGGTTTACCCCTGCTTCTTCTTCTGTAATCACTCCAGTTTCAAGTTGCAACAAATTCCCAAGTTCTTTGTACATATCTTTAACTTCTCTTTGTGTCATTGGCCTTTCATTTTCCTCTTCAAATTCACTCATTCTTTCGTCAGCTTCTTTATCTAAAATTCTTTCATATCGTTGCAATAGTTTTGCGTCTTTATTGCTTAAAGTTCTAGGACCAAATCTAACTCGTTGGCTTAAAGCTGATTTAGCATCATCCAATATTTTTTTCTTATACTGTTCCATATCTTTTGCATAACCTTTCATATTATTTATACGTTTTTCAAGGTCTTCAATTACAGCTTTACTAGTTGAATCTGGTGTCAAATCTAAACGTTCTATTTTATCTAATTCAATAAAAGCACTACCTGTATCTGGTTCGCCATCAACTAAGTAAAGACCTCTTCTTATGTCTTTTATAAATTGATTTGCTTTTTCATTAAAAGATTGGTTATCAGCTTGACCAAATTCGTCAATATCTGATTGAAATTCTTTTTCTGGAAAATCTATATTTAATAATTCGTATTTTTTACTTTTTTTTATTGGATCTGTTTCGTTGCGATAATCTTCAACTCTAGTAGTGAACTCATTTTGCCTGTTTGCTTTTTGTAATCTACTTGGTCTTAAAAGATTTTCTACTTCCTTTTCATATATTTTACTAAAAAAATCTGTTGTCTTTTCAAGCCATTTTGGATTGTCTTTTAATGATTTTCCAAGAGTAGATCCAGGTATAGATTCACCAAGAAAATTAACTAAGCTTTGAGCTTCTCTAAAATTGCCCTGAGTAATAGCTAAGTCACCAATATTTACAATATTAGTTATTAAATTTTCGTTTAATGTTGTTAAATCATTTCCAGTTATACCTGCATTTTTCATATTAACGACTAGACCTCCAAGATTATTTTTTATATCTTCTATCATGATTTTTTTTGCTTCTGGATTTTTAAATTTGTAGGTCTGTGCTTTTAAATAAAATTTTGCAGCAGTATTAATGGTATTTGTGCTTTCTCGTATTAACTTGTTTTTGTTAAAAATATTAAATTGCTTTCGAGCTTCTTCATTAAAATTAATTACTGATTTTTGAAGTTGAGGTAATAAAAATTCATTAACAATTTCTGGATCAGCATCTTTTGAAATATCAGAAACAAAAGGTGCAATAACACCTTGAAACCAGTTTTGAAACTCTGTTGAATCAGGTGATATTTGATTTAAAGGAAGATTTGATATAGATCCATCGTCATTAGTAATTTCAATTTTATCTGTTTTGTATTTACGTTCTAAAATATTGCTGATACCAAAAGTTGAATTTATAGTTTTTTGTTTAGCATATGCTTTTCTTCCAATTATTGAAGCCCCTACAAGTTGATTAGCAGCATCTGGCCCTTCTTTTTTTCTTATTTCAGTAACAATATTTCCAAAAACACCATTACGAAGATCTTCTTGAATTGCTATATTTTGAAACTTAATTTTTTCTTCTTCTACTGTTTGTTCTAACTTTGTACCAATAAACTTTTGAAGATTAGGATTTACAGCAGCCAATGTTTCAGCTAAAGACTCAATATCAGTTTTAGGTTGTACCCTTACAGGCTGTACAAAAGTATCTACAGGTCTTGCAGAGGATTGAAAAGCTGTACTTTGAAAACTGTTAGTCATGAACCTAAGTTAGTAAGTCCTGTGTAAGAAGTAAGTCCTTGTGTAGCCACGTTCAGAAGGGTGCTACCAAGTGAAGGGATTTGGTTGTAAGCCTGATTAATATTACTTTGTAATCTGTTTTGCCTGTCATCTCTTTGTGCTTCTAAACCCTGTACATTTCTGCTGTATTGTCTTGTTGCTGAGTCCAAAGCCTGATTGATAGATTCTCTCAAGTTAGCAGATTGTCTTTCTTGATCTTGTAATAAAAGACCTACTGTAAGACCTGCTCGTTCTGAAGCTCTTGTTCTACCTTGAGCTTGTAATCCTCTTATAGTTGCTGCTAACTTTTCTTGTGCTGATGAAGCTCTTGTCTCTTTAAGTTCCGCACCTAAAGCTTCCTGTTGTCTGGCAAAAGATTCTTCTGCTGATCTTTGTGCTATCAAAGATGATTCATAAGTTTGTCTTGCTGCAGCTTGTGCAGCAGATCTCTGTGCAAGACCAGAAGCCAAGTTAAGACCCAACGATGCAAAGAAAAGTGGGCTTGTACTGCCTAATGCTGCTACTCCTGGTAATGCTGCAACGCACATCTATGCAATCCTCAGAAATTCGTAGAATGGTTTACCCTGCATACCGTAGTGTTCGTGATATTGAATAAAGGTAAACCCAAGAGACTTTAACCATTTGATAGCAGAATCATTCTCTGCATATACAAAATTATATAGGATTTTGTAATTTTTCAACAGGTTATCAACCCATTTTCGACCTTTTCTTATTAGTTGTATTTTATATTTGTTATTCTCAAACAACTTATCTGTAGCAACCATCCATATAACACCACCATCTACTACCCCACAAAGACCCATAGGTTGATCATTATCATCAGCTATAGCCATATTTACCTTGCTGCACATATAACTTAACTGAAGGGCTTGTAGGGGTTCTTGTCCTGATTGGTAGAAAGCTTCTATCTTATCTACTTCTCTCATGTTAGCAGCGACATATTTAAGATCCTTGAGATTTGCTTTTCTTAAATGCCCCATCTATACCCTCCTGCTTCTCATATGGAATCTTGCCTCATATTCAGCACTGTTTAATTTTGTTGGTAGAAAAGTATTATTTTTAATATCAATATCAACTCTATCTGCTCTGCTCATTATAGGAACTCTAAATGTTCCTGTTTCAAGATTTACAGAACCTATCGTACTGGAAGCAGCACCTAGTAAATTACCTGTAAATTTATGAGTGGATGTGTCTCTATTTTCTGGTGTTACTTCTACTTTAAAGAATCCTGTATTTTCAAACTTGATGTAGAAATGATGCAGTTGTAAGCGACCACTGATAAATTCACCGCCACCACCTGGGACCTGTTCTGTTAATCGTTGAGCAGAAAATCTATAGTGCATTTCATAAGGCTCACCAATAATAACTTTTGATAACCTGTAATCACCTGTAGCTGTAATAGTTAAAGTCGAACCATTTGTATTTGTTGTTGTGGTGCTAATAACTTGTCCAGCACCTAAATTAACAGCACTTGTGTTGGGTGCAGAAATAAAGGTACTGGTTTCACCTGACGCTAAATGTCTTCCGACTACAGCCATCTGTGCATAGGTTCTATAGGGTAAAGTCCAAGTTGTTGTATTTGTACTAGCTACATAAGCCACAGATACACCAGTAGAAGCTTCTGTTAATTTATGATCTAGATGAAATTCAAAGTCTGCATTAGTCTCTGTAAAGTTAGATTCAAATGGTAGTTTTTCTATAGAGGTAACATTATTGCTATTTCTTACGACCAAAAATAAATCGGTATCAATAAAATCTATATTTAGTATTGTTTTATTGCTATTTAAAATAAACGTAGACCAAGCATTTAATATTTTCTGTCCTCTGTCTCCATACAACCATCTGTTGATATAAAGTTTATTTGGATTATCACTACCGATAAGAACTAAAACATCTTCATTTGTAGAAGCTGCCATCTTAAATATGTTTGCTGGTATGTATTTAGGAACATGAATTGTTATATCTGCTGCTTCTTTTATCGTCAAATTTTCCATTGTTACATATTCTCTCACCCCTGCAAATAAACCTTTTTTTATAAGAAAATAAATACTTCTTCCACTAGATACAGGAACACTATTGGTATCATTTTCAAATTCAGTTGCTACGTTTACGTTTGCTGTCTTTGGTGTTAAGGCGTCAGATGAAGCTGACAATACAAACTGTGTCTGATCTGAAAACAATATAAGTTCCTGACCCATTGTTTTAGCATGCTTTAGTATTGAAACTTTTGTATGAGAAGCTGCTACATCTATAGGGTCTGAATCAATTACAGATAAGACTGTTTCTGGAAAAAAGTTAAAAAACTCTGAAACTCTTGATAACACTACATTGTCATCAGATAAAAAACCTAATCTGTTTCTAAAGAAAAATACGTTATTAATTTTATTACCAACAAAACTAGGGTTTGGTGCTGTTACTAAATCACCAACAGTACGTTCTCCCCACAAAGGTAAAGTAAAAGTAGTTCCACTAACGGTATAAGTACCTCCATCAACTCTTGCAAATATAAAATTACCATCTGATTGTCTAATTAAGACATGAGGCATAGTGTCATAATTAAATTTAAAATTTATTCCTGGTTTAAGAGTTTCTTCCCATTGTCCTTCTTCAAATGCTCCACCGTTATTAGTGACAAATTTAACGAAGTAATTATCAAAATTTGTATTATCATCACCCTTGACTTCTACTACATAACCATTAGGTGAAACTGCTGGTAGATCAGAAAATCTTTGTATTGAATCTTTTACTGTTGTTATTTGTGTATTACCTTGAGTGTCATTACTATCAATAGTAAAGGTACTAGAATCATTTTTTCTTATATATAAAACAGGTCCGTTTTGATCAATAGTAAAACCAGATAGAGCAGAACCTGATGTGGGTGATTGACTATGAGTACCTAACAACTTATTTTTTATTTTTTGGGCTACATTTGTCGTGCTTAAAGTATTATCACTACTGGTATCATGCGTAGCTGTAGTGCTGTTAACAGTAACTGTATAACTGGTTTTATCTGATACCTGATTAAAAAATACTATTGCCTGTGTTTGTGTTCCTCCACTTAAAGTAGAGTCCATTGCAATAACTTTTGATGTATTAACAACAAAGGTAAAATCAGCAATAGTTACAGTCTTTATTTCACTTCTTGGATTTGTTGTTTGTAAATAAGTAGTACCATCAGGTGTGTTAACAGTTTTTAAAGTTCCGTCAATTTCATAAACTTTGATAGCACCATTAGTAAATACTGAAACATATCTTTCTGTTGTATCTCTATTTATCGTATGTATATGAACATTAGCATCAGTAGGAAAGCTGTTAAGAGTTGCTAAGTATTGAGTACCACTACGCTTCTGTAAACCTTGCACAGGACTGCTATCAGCATTGTCCTGTATGTCAGCGTGGTCTGGTTGTTTTGTAGAAGCAGAAGCTTGTGAAACTCCTCTGAGCAAAGTAGGAATTGCTCTAGATACTATTGCCATAGTTACCTAATTAATGCGTTGGAAGGGCTGTATGTATCAAACACACTTGTAAGTGATGGATCTCCTCTTAGTAAATTATGATCTCCATTCTCTAAGTCTGTTTCCATCAGTATAGCTCTAGCTCTTACTTCGTCCTGTTGACTGAAAGATCTTAATCCTTCATCACCTACCAACCTATCAACAAATACTCTGGAAGCTTTGATTGTTATATATCTTCTGGCAGGTTCTGGTATCTCATCAAAATCTCTCAGGAACACAACAGTGCTTTTAAGATCTTCCTCAAATTCAAAGGTATGATTTTTTCTATCGTAAAACTTAAGACCTCTTTGTATTGCATCAACGTCAGGATGATGATGAATATTAGGATCTGCACTAATGACATTAGCTGCAAGATTAATATTGTTACTGGAATCTCTGGTCAAAACAACATCAATCTCTGTATTGAAAGACCAACCTTCTGATTGAACTTCTTTGTTAATTTCTGACAGAGTATTCTGTGCCAGTTTTGCATCAACAGGTAAAGTACCTGTCAACGTATTTATGGGAGCTTCCCCAATAGAAGCCAACATAATGTTAATAGCTTCTAGTTCAGTGCTTGCAGCTACAGTCATGGTTCTTTACTTTTTTATTTTAAGGGATTCTCTACCACCCATTTTTTTCTTTTTGTTTTTTTTCTTAGTGCTGTGATACATAATGTTCTCCAAATAGTAAGAGAAGAGTACCCATTGCTGAGTACCCTTCGAGGTAAGTTAAGAAGCAGCAAGCTTGATAGTAGCTGCACATTCTGGTCTTAGGATTCCATGACCAAGAGCATACTTAGCAACCATCAATGTACCTTGATACATGATTCCATAATCAGAACCAGATATTTCAGTAGTCATATCCATAAGCTTCACAGTACCAACTGCTGACTTGTGGAAGACAAGACCGATAGTTTTGCTGTCATCACCTGAGTAGGTGTTGTTAGCTCCACTTGGGTTTGATGATACGTTTGACTGAGGTACGTTGTTACTCATCATTACTGGAATACCAGCAATCTGTTGTACACGACCTGATGCAAATGAACCATTGCCACCTGGGTTGAAGTCTACATCTACAGTTCTTGTAGCTGACTCAGCAAGTTTGTAGTACTCAGCAGGTGGTAACACACAGAAACGATCTGTTGGAGGAATGTCTCTTTCATCCATTGTCTGTGCAATGTCATAGATAGCACCAGCTAGCTCGTCACCTGATACAGCAGCAGAAGTTGTGTTACCAGAAGCTAAAGTAGCTGTGATACCACCATTTCCACCTGTAAGAGTTGTTGAAGCTCTTGAAGCATTTGCGATTACCTTCGCTACGTTTTGATCATAGGTCTTAGCTAAAGCCTTACCTAATTCATCAGCGTATGTAGCTCTGACATCGTAATGGTTCATAAGCTCGTCAAGATTACTGACGAAAGCTTGTGATATTAAAAGATCATCAATAGAAATAATCTTTTCATTTGCCAAGATCTGGTTTGCACCAACTAATGGTGTTCCTGGTGTGTGATATGCAGCAGTTGCAGCACCTGTAACAGGGAACTGTGCTGATTTACCAGAAGTAATAGTACGAACTGTATGAAGCTGATCGTTAAAGATGTTGTTTCTAGCAAAGGCTGTTAGAACTTCACCAGAGAACACTTTCAGAAACAGAGCTTCAAAGTCTGTTCCACTATTGTTTACCAGACCAAGGCGTGAAACTGTGGCGTTAGCCATAATTTAACTCCTTTGGATTGATTAATAATTTGAGAAACTAACTTCACTACTGTCTGTTCTCTCAAGTGTTATCTGACGCATCAGGCACTTTTGATATTAAGATTTTCGTTTTGTTGAGTTTATACTGAACCGCAATTCCACTTGCGTAATGCAAGGGCTTTGCGAGTTAACTTACCATCTTTCTTTAATGGTCCTTTTACTTTTGACATTCTTGCACAGAAGGATTTTCTTCTAGCTTTCTGTCTAGCAGTAAGACCTGTCTTTTTAGTAACAGGAGCTTGCAAGTTTCCACCTGTTGCACGGTTGTATTTCCTACGACCAGAAGCGGTAAGACCCCCTGTGGGATCTTTGTCTTTCTTGGTAAGAGATACTCCCTTCGACATAAAGGAATGATAGGTAGTTATTTAAAATGTAACACGTTTATGCAATCTTTAAACTCTTTCTTCCTTTATTTCTTCTATGTTGGTAACTAATTTTTTTTGAACTTGTCTTTTCTCTTTTAAATCTAGCCTTTTCTTTAGCACTCATTTCACCTGTAGTCTTTGGTGTTTTACTACTAATTCTTTTTGATGGTCTGCAGGCAGGATAGCCACGTTGATCACCCTTCTGTCTTCCACAGGGCTTACCTGTTTTAACATCTACCCACTTTTCTTTAAACCATCTTGTAAGACTCATTACACTAAATCCAAAAACATACCATACATTTTTTTAAGTCTTTCCATTTCTTTTTTGTTACCTTTTCTTTTGGCTTGATTAAAAAACATTTTGATCAAACCTTTTTCAGGATTAGTAAGTGAGCGATCAGTCATTTGCCTACTTGTTTTTGTGCAGCAGTATGTGCAGCTTTAAATGTTTTACCTTCACGCATAAGCTTCTTCATAAGATTCATATGCTTGGTTGTGTGATGAACTGAATGTGCTTTCAGTTTTTTCATCTGTGAAAGATTAAGCTTTGCCATTTTTCTTTTTCTTAGACTTACGAAGGATCATAAGATCTTCTCTTGTAATTTTATCTCTAGGTTCTGCAACCCTAGCGATTTTCATTTGTTTCTTAGAATAAGGCATGATTAAGTTTTACGATAACCTCCACCACGTTTTTTGTAGGTTCTCACCAACCAGGCATTAGCATAAGCAGAAGGATAGACTCTAAACTTCTTCTTTGCTTCTGACTTTACCCTTGCATAAAGCTTTGGGTTGGTTGGTACATTAGCCATAATTAACGCTTAGTGTTGAAGACATCACTACCACCTAAACGTCTTTGAACATCTTCGGTGTAGGTAACATCTTTACCATAGCGTGGATCTGACATAGCAGTAACTACTTCTGCTGTAGATCTGTAAGGTGTAGGTCCACTTTGAGAAGCACGACCTGTTACTAAATTTGGTTCAACACCCATAGCATTTTTGTATTGTGAATAAAGACCTTGAACGGCCATTTTTATAATAGGAGCATCAGCAGTTTCTGTGACTTTATTAAAAGCCTTTTGATCTTCTGCTGGTAAGTTTTCTAAAGCCCAACTAACCATTTGATTGTAAGCTTCATCACCACCTATTGAATCTTTTATACCTTGTATTTGTGAGGTTGCTATCTCTTCAGCAGTGCCTTCACTTGCACCTCTCAGTCCATTTAAATAAGTGTCGATGACCTGTTTAGAAAAACCTGCTTCTCCTAACTTGCTGTAATCATCTTCATTGATTTCACCTGTTTCTTGAAATCTATTAGAGATCTCCTGTGGATCAATACCAACTTCTTCTAATACTGAAGCAAGACCATCACCATAGAACTCTTCTGCATTAAATTCTGGTTCTGTAGTTTCTGTTTCTTCTTCTGTTTGAGGTTGATCTTCTTCTGTTACCTGTCCTAACTTACCTTCAAGTTCTTTATAACTGGCAGCAAGATCTTCTACTGATTTAAACTTACCTAAGATAAGACCGTTTTCATCAGTTTCATTTTTAGCTAAAGTTTGTAGGTCTTCAGCAGACATTGGTGGTGTCTCTGAAACATTTACCTGAGATGAAGTCATAAATTTTTGTTAGTTAAAAGTAATTGTACGACCATTTTTAGTTTTGACTACCTTTGGTTCGTATGGAGCAGGTTCATCATTAATACCTAACTTGCTTACAACAGCTTTTGCTGTATCAGGTTTTGCATTTTTTGAACTAGACTTCTTGGTTGGCATTAGCTTCCTCCGTAAGTTGTTGTGCTTGAGCGTTGTTTTTAGGATCAAGAAGTGGTGATCCAAGGGCAGCAGGTCCAAGACTTTGAATAAGCTGTTGCTGTTGCAAGGCTTGTTGTTCTGCTTGAATTTCTTCTTGTGTCTTTACTAGGTTAGCAGTATCTATACCGATTGAATTTGCTAGTCGTTTTATAGCTTCATCCACGTTCATGTATTGACGCATAATATCTGGACCTAAAGCCTGGCTTACTGTACCGATAAACTCAACAAGCTTATTACGATCATTACCCCTACCAAGACCTTGAACACCAGTAACGATCTTAGGTTTAACTATCTTCTCTGGTAACTTTGGAGCTTTACCTGATCGGACAAGCATGTGCATCCTACGTTTAAGATATGGCAGTTGAAACTCCTGTGTAAGTATGGAATATATACCACCAAGGCTGTTTTCTAATTCGTTAGCCATCATGGTAACTTCTGCTGCTGTTACTCTTTCAGCATCTCTTTGAACAGACCTTGCCATAAGAAAGGCATACTCTAGTCTTGATTCTATTCTCTGTATAGCAGAAAAAGATACGTTGAAATCTGCACCTTTGTTGACCTGCATTACAGAAATATCTGCTGCACTACCTTCTCTTATTGCACCATTGGGAGCTTTGGCTAGTGTTGCTGCTCTAGTTACACCATTAGGATTTACAAGGAATAAAGTCTTAGCTGATGCTGCTGCACCTTCTATGATTGCTTGCATCAAAGCTTCTAAACTAATCAAGTCTCCTCTGTATTCTTCTACATAACCTCTTCCATAATCTTCACCATCTATTCTTACAAATCTCAAAGTAATCCATGGTGAAACATCTACTTTTGATCTGCCATCAGTTCCAGGTATCTTTTCTCCTTTACATTCCTGATACCACATGAAGTCATCATTTACTCTCTTGACGTATGTGTATATATCAAGGTCACTATCCATTGTCTTTTCATCATAGTTCTCTTTCTTTTTAATCTGTTCTAAGAACTCTTCTGGGAGTGCATTTGGGTGTACTGATTCCTGTGTAATAATTTCTAATACATTACCAACCGCATCTCTTTTACAAACAAACTTTGATAATGGATATACCTTAAGTCCGTCATCTGTGAGATAGAGAAGAACATTCCCACCAACGATCAGATGTTTCAATGCTTCAAACATTGCAACCCTATCGTTAGAGATCTCTATCTCATTCATCAAAGCTGTTTCTATTGTGCGCAATCCTTTATCTATTTCTGTCTCTAGTCCTTCCTGTCCTTGCTTCAACAGTTCAAGACTATCAATACTAAGTTTAAAGAAAGCAGTTGATGGTGGTAGCAATGCAAATAAAAGTTTAGATGCAAGACTGTTTACACCTCTAGCACCAACTGCTTGAAAGGGAGTTTTTATCTTTGCTTTTGTTCCGACTGTACTTTCTGGAATAAGACTAGGAATAGTTAACTTTGAAGAGTCTTTTGCTTCTCTATCAAAAGTAGATCTTGAACTTTGTAGTTGTGCATATCTGCCAGCAGCAGTTGTGCCACCTGTTGAATATTCCATTTTAGTAATTTAGATTACCTGATCCCATTCCTGTATTAAGAGGTATGCGTAAAGAACTTGTACCAAGTCTTCTGAAATCTCTTATGCCACGACCAGTTCTTGTAGAAGTTGTTCTTTTAGTACCAACAACAGGAGCCTTGGCAGTTTTTTCTGGCATAGGTGCAGTTGGTCTAGGCTCTGGTAAAGGTGGTGGTTTTGGTGATGAGAAAACGCACATAACTAATTCTCCAAGACTGATTCAGTGAGCATGGTATCTTTTTGTCTTGCCTGTTGTTCGATCAGGTAATCAACAACAAAACGTTGCCCTGCTTTGTACCATATCTCTCTATCAGATAAAGACAAGTCAGGATGACGGTGTGGAAAGATTTGATCTAAGGCAAAAATCAATTCATCTGTAATTACTGGAAGCTTTTCAGATGACATGATAGATAAGATTTATATTTAGTATATGTCAATTTATAGAATAAAGTATAGCAGTATATAATTTCTGTGATAAGGTTAATATGCTTATCCAGGCAACGAAAAACACTAGCAACTTACACAGCCCGTGTTGTTAGTGTTTTTTTACGGAGTCCAGAGAGACACTTCACCTGTATCAAAGTCAAAGTCTCCATCTCTTAGTATTCTTGCAAGCTGTGCATTAAGAACAGCATCAGCAAAGTTATATTTCTTCTTTTCGTAAGCTGCTACTACCTTCTCCCACATCTGTTCTAGTGTCTTAGCTTCACCTAATATCTTTGGTAGTAATTGTTGTGAGATATATGCCATTGTGTCATCTGCTTCAATCCCATCAACCGACACAAGTGTTAATGGTAATTGTTCCAAGTATTCAATCAATCTACCCATTTGTTGTCTCATAGATTGTTGTTCATCTTGTGGGGCTGTTCCCCAATCCACATTACGATTAAGTCTTCGTTTAACTTTACGAGTACCTTTGTATTCTGGATATATCGTATGTCTAAATGTTGGGTACTCAGTAAAGCACATAACAACATCTTTATCACCTTCAGCAATATTTTGATAGTGTGCAACCCTACCATCAATCATTTCATGTACATCTCTTTCATCTGCATGAAGTGTGTGTAGGTTAGTATCCCACTGTATGTCTTGCTCACAGGCACAACATGAAGAATAGATAAGCCAATCAGCGTCAATTAATAAAGTCATTAGTTTCCAAAGTAAGATTCCATAGGTACCACAAGTCTTCCTGTCTTTTCGTCATACAATAATTTATCTACTGGTCCTGTCATTCCTGTGTGTCTGTTCTTCAATACTCTTAATTGTAATTCTGCCCTTTCTGCATAGCTTTCCGACTGCTGATTTCTTTCACAGGCCACTACTAAATCAGATAGTTGAGCTATTGAGTGGCTTGACCTCAGATGATTAAGACTAACCTTATTACCTTCTTCATGTCCTTTACCTTCTGGTCTACGCAAGTGAGAAACAATAACCAAACCTATGCCAGTAGATTCAACTACTTGTCTCAGCTTTGTACAGACCACATCCAAAGCTCTTCTTTCATCAAGGTCACTGATACCAGAAACAACTATTGTTAAATGATCCAAGATAACAACATCTACACCCTCTGCTGTTGCAAGATACTGTATCTGTTCAACTAACCTATCTGGATCAATAGAACCAAAGTGATCATATAAGAATAGTTTTCCTGTACCAAACAGCCTATCAAAGGATTGTCTTAGCCCTTCTGTTTCTTCTACATTATCCTCAAGATGCAGGGGTTTATTCATCTCTACACCGAGTATCCCCTGCATTGTTCTTTGTACCGATTCTTCTAGTGCTATATAACCTACGGTCAGACTATTCTTCATAAAGTGATGTGCTAGTTCACGACATATAGTTGACTTACCTGTGCCACTACCTGCTGCTATACAAAGCATCTGCTGTTTACGAAACCCTTTGCAAAACTTATCTAGTTCTGGAAAAGGAAAAGAACAGATACTGTTGCTGCCTTTTTTTGTTAGCTCTGTCCAGAGGTTAGAGGCATTAAGGATTCCATCTGGTCTAACAGGTGTTGCTTTCCATAGCAGATCTCTAAGTTCTTCCCCCTCACCTGCGATGAGCATTTCATTAGCGTCTTTTCTAGGGAGTCTACATATTGCTGCCTTACCAGGAGGTAAGATTTTAATTGCTTTTTCGGCAGCAACCATGCCAGGCTCGTCACTGTCAAAACAAATTACTATTCGTACAAATTGAGATAACCATTTCAGATTTGCAGCTATATATTTATTAGCCGACTGTGATCCCGAAGGCAAACTTACTACAGGGTACTTGTTATTTTGTGCTTGTGAGACTGACATACAATCAATCTCTCCTTCTGTAATAGTGACAAACATATTACCTGTGTTTACCTGTCTCCATAATCTTTGACCCCATAGCTGTAGATCACTTACATCACCAAGCCAGATAAATTTTTTGTTCTGAAATCTAATATGCTGTGCAACTTGCCTACCTAACTTATCTTCATAGGTAGCAACCTGTACTGGCTGACCATTATGTTCAGATGTTCCGTAGTTGAAGAGTTCACAAGTTTCTTTTGTGAGCGCACGTTTAGGTAATGCTTTTGGTGTAACAAATTTTAGTAATGGTTTCTTCACTGGTTTTACAAAAGATTTTCTGGGTTTATCTTTTTGTGGTTGTTGCGTGTAGCCACAACCAAAACAGTAACCATGACCATCGTCATAGATGGCTAGGTTATCTTTACTGCCACACTCAGGGCAGGGTTCTTTTCTGACATACTTACTTTGGGTTTCCATACCATTCTTCTGGGATAGAGCCGTGACTCCAGAGAAACCCATGCTTAGTTGCCCAAGCACCATAAGTTAAACTTCTTTTGCCACGACTTAATTTTGCTTTGCTGTTTTGAAAACAGAACCTAATATCTAGGTCGGGTCGTTGCGTCTTGATTGCAACATGTTTTCTGCGGTCTTCCTTTGAGAAGAAGCCTTTAGTTTCAATACAGATGCCGTTGTCAAGGATGAAATCAGGCTTATAAATGCAACTGATTTGGTAGCTAACATCAAGTGTTTCATAGTTATAAGGAACTTTATTTGCTTGTAATGTAGCTGCTATTGCAGCTTCAAACTTACTTTTAAAATTCGTCTGCTCCGACTGTTTCAAACCCTGCTTTCGCTTTGGGCTTCTCTTCTTCGATGGTTGCTTTTTCTGTTTCAAAGCCATAGCCTTGGGCGGTTTTGATGTATTCGACATGGTTGTGAATGATTACAGCTTCTGGTTGGATTTTTATGCCAACACCGAAAGCTGCTGTTTCCCATCCACTGCAACGCATATTGACTTGACCTGTTGTACCTGGACCACATTTGTTTACCTTCTCCTTTTGCTCTTCTGTCATAGGAGAACCATCACTATTAAATAATACAGGTGGTCTTTGTTTCCACTGTGAACCATCTGCTCTTACTCCACCTCCTTTCATTTTGGTTTTTACTTTGAAGTATGGTTTGCCATCAACTTCAGTAAACTCCCAAGGTAAAGAAGCTAGTTTAAATTTTTTGTTTGGGTTAGCAGTTTTGAGTTGTGCCTTCCACCTTTCTAACAAACCACTGAGTTGTTCTTCAACTTCAGTTGCATCATCAGGATGGATAAGACATTCGACCTGCCAAATACCTGACGCATCAAATTTAGTGTCAGGTTCTACCAGCCATGCAAATTGAAATAAGCACACTGGTGTTGTAATGTTTAAAACTTCTGGTTTAATCATTTGGAAATTTCAGTTAAAATTTTCTTGTAATTGCATCCATGTTGGATGTATCACTGATAGTACCGTAGAAAAATTACTTGTCACGCTTTTGTTCAACTAAACACATATGGTGCTAATAAAACTTCACACACATCAAAATCCCCTATGTCTGGTGGTATGGGTAGCTTACTTGGATCATCTAATTGTTTTACTGCTTGATGATAAAGGTCTTCTAATAAATTCTTGCTATACATATCAACAAAACTTTTTTTTACATAACTAATAAACTCTTCTATATGTGCAGCAGGTGAACCAAAACAATCGTGTATAGTACAGAACTGATTAAGTCCACTAGCTTTACTTTTTTCTAACGCTAAATGTACATTAGCAGCATCTAAACTATGAACAAAGTTTGCAGCAAAACTCTGTGTAGATTTTCTTTTATCAATCTCTGTTGTATTAGAATTAAGTGACAACTGTACAGTCGTAGCATGCAGTTTGGTAGCAATTCTTTTTATATTAGACTTGTAATAATGCTGTTTTACATAAAACCTAGAAGGTGTAATCCATGTTATATTTTTATCTTCATTACCAAAACATCTTGCTATCTCTGCTAAATATTTCATCACTATTATACATTTAGGACATATATTATTAACACTTTTCTCTATAATTTTTGCAAGATAATGATTATGTAAGAAGCAATCTTTCTGCCAAGATAGTTCTTCATCACTTCCCATAAAATAATTTCGTATTGCATTTGTAATACCAAAAGTCTTACCACTGTATGGAATCATCATCACAGGTTTTTTTATCATCTTTCTTGTAATTACCTGATGATGTTTATACCAATCTTCTGCCAGACATTGTTCATAACTTAGATCACGAAGCTCTTTTATAACTTGATCTTTTACTTCTTCATATAAGTCCTCTACCTCGTCATAGTTTTTAAGGTTTACTTTTGCTGCCAGTTTATTATCAAGAGACATGGCTGCAAAATGTTGAAAGCCATTGTTTGTACCATCAAGTAAGACAGGATGCTTACTTACATACCCATAACCTTCTTCAAGTAACTCATTAAATTCAAGACACCAGGCAAGAAATTGAAATGGCTCTTCTGCTTTACTCCATATGTTGATATAAGATTCAGGATTGCTTGCTATCTGCCTAGCTAAAGCTTCTCCCTCTGTTTTAGACCATTCAATACGTTCTTCATAACTGTATTTACTCATACCCCAAGAGTTAGCACCTGCAATACCCAACCAATTCTTTGCTTTTTCATCTGTTATTGCTGCACCTTCTGCAAATCTATGCAAAGCTCTAGCTAAATCATTACCTTGAGGATTAAATATACCTGATACATAATAAATTCTGCCTGTAAAATCTGCTTGTGCTACGTGCCAAAAGGGTTCTTCTGCAAACTTTGTAGCAGTATCAAGCAACATAATACATTGATACCTTTTCATACGGTCATGTGCGTTTTGATCATGTCTAATTACTTCTGCTCTTCTCCATCTCAACCTAGATTCTTCATTACTATCAATATCATATGGCTTTGGAGTTTGTGGTAGTGGTTCAGCATCTATTAAACAACCTACTTCTATACCTCTATCCCAACAACTTTGAGCAATATCTAGAACAGTTGTATTTATCTCCCACTTTGTTTGTTGAAGAGAGTTCAATGCTGTATAAAGTGCTGTTGGTTTTCTTTTTGTTACTTCTTCATGGTAAGTAAGGTCTTTTGATTTTATTGCCTTGATATGTCTCAGTCTTTTTGTATGAAAACCACCTTCAGTAGTGCTAGTCCAATCAATCGGTTGTTCTACACATGGTTCGTACAATGGATAACAAGCTAATCTATTTTTGCGTTGTCGTTTTATCCAATCCATAGTTACTTTTGTAAATTCAATATAGGTTTTGGTTTGTTTTCCTGTTCTTATAGTTGAAAGTTTTACCATTCCAACCGCACTAATCATTATATCTATAAGCTTCAAACCCACCTTAAGTTTGTCCTCCTTTGACCAAGGTTTAAATACGAAACCTCTATTTCTCATGTGACCTATCATCATATTGCGTCTATACCTTTGATGATTTGTATCTGATATATGTTTTTTTACATTATTAAAATGCTTTGCATCTTGCTCTTCAAACAAAGAAAACCTTTGTTCATCTTCGAGCATATGACCTACCTGTATGGCTATCTGTGTAGCGGTTTTGTTTTGGGAAGCACCATCAATAACACCTTTAAAAGTAATAAAAGCTATAACATCTACATCTTTTAATTCATGTAGTTTAATTGCTGCTGTAGCTTTTACCCCTGGTGTACCCCTCCAAGCCCTATCAAGGAATTGTTGTATTGCTTCAACAAAAGGTTGAAGACCAGCTTTGATCATGTTTTTTGCATAATCTGTTTCTGATTCTCTACCTTTAGCTAAGTCTTTATTAATGTTGCGTTGCCGTCTGTCAAACCCACGACTCCACATCCGATCTTCTAAATCAGTTTGCTTTGTCATTGCAAATAAGGCTTAAGTTTATCTTCATACTTTCTTATTACTTCAAGTCTTACCCTATCTGGTATGGTTATAAATTCTGGTATAGGGTCAAAGATATTTTCTATTGTTTCTATTGCACCATGAGCTTTATCATCTTCGACCCAAACAATATTTATTAAAGGTTTCTCTGGGTGCATACCGCTTTCTTTTTTAAAAAAGAAACCAGCTTCCATAAATTCTATTGTTACTTCCATCGTTTAACCTCCTTTGTAATATCCCACTCTATAGTTTTTTTGCCTTTTGAATAAATATATGATGTTGCTTTCTTAAATTTTTCAATATCAACTTTATCTTTTGAACCAATCCAACAACACCCTGCTGTAATAATTTCCATAAGTTCACGGTATTCTTTTTCGGTACAAATAATCTTCATTATTTAACCTCCTTACCATTTGAATATTGAGAGATAAGTTCTTGTAGATCAGCTAATAAGTCATCACATTGACCACGCATAATATCAAGTGATTCTTTATCTTTATCAATAAGATTAGCAAGTTCTTCTAAAGCATATTCTCTTGTACTAAAATTCTTACCACAATCCTTGCAAGTCCTAGACCTCCAAAGATATGCAGCTTCCCTTTCTCTTGTTTGTAAGACAGCAGTGTTGTTGCTGTTGCAATTAGGACATTGAATCATTATTATCCTCCCTTGTCATGTGTAAATACTTGTATTCAAGTTTTTCAATACAAAGATCCCAGGCATCTTGTTCACTGATGTCTAGCTTCTTAGCAATAGACCTTGCAAGCTCCCTTAAATGAGTAGCTATTGCTGTAAGGTTATATGGATAATCACTCATTATCTACCCCTTTGGAATTGTATAGACGCATTGCGTAAAGACTCCCAATACATCCCATTACCATCATCATCAATCAAGATAATAGAATGTCTATCAAGATCCATACACACTTGTTTTACGACCCTACCCTCATTCTCATCAGATAAAGTTATACAACTTCCTATAAGAAATTCGATAGGGATATTAGAAAAGTTTTTTACTTTCATAATTAATAAATAATCTGGGACAATAGACTCAAAAGAGCCTGTTAAAAATTCATATTAAAAAAATTCTTAATAGGTTCATTTAAGATTTCGCCAAGGATAATAAGCAACTAACAACAATAAAAAAATTAAAAAGAAATAAGCCTAGAATTAACTAGGCGTGGTTTTTAAAGTTTTTAATAAGGATATACATAAGAATTACTAAGCATATCCAAACAATTAAAGTAGTCATTGATCATTCTCCTTAATATCAAGAGCTTTATAGGTTTCCGTTAGCTCCTTATTAGTTGCCTCCTGAGCAAACCATATACGCTCTATTTCTGCACGTTTTACAGCTTTAAGACTCTCTTCGTGGTGGTTGTTAGAGGTCATTTATGCGACCTCCTCAATACGAATTAAAGATCTTTCAAGCTCTTCTATAGACTCACGTTCCTTTTCATCTATTGAATAAGAACTATGGTCTACCTGGAACTGTACTCTTCCTTCTACTTCCTCGTTAATCCAATCCTCCATCTCATAAAAACAATCAAATGTCTTAATCGTAGGATTTGGATCTAATGAATCACAGGCATATGTAACCTTGTAAGTTCTTTCCATAATTAATAATTAATAACTGGGCAATGTTTGTAGCTGTAAACAACTACTAAGGCTCTTTATTAAGAGAACCCTTTAAAACCTCCGAGGAGGCTTTAAGGGATTGTCTAGAAGGTTTATTCACCTTGAGTGAAGTGGTAAATAAGATTACTTCCCATAATCTCTATTTCCTCTATTTGTCTTAACCTGGCTAAATAGCCCAAATCGACTGAATCATCCATAATGCCTATTACTGAAGACATATCTTCAAAAGATGCTCTTGAAGGTATCTCTGATAGCCATTTAAATAAACAACTATTAGAATAATCTGCAATATTATCTGCAATAGATTCTCTTAAAGCATCTTGTAAGTTGTCATAGGTTAATTCTTCATCTTCTGGATAATATTCCAGGAAACTTGAAACAAGATTTTTTATTGTTTCATATCTCCAGTCATTAGGTAATTCATCCATATGAAGACTTCTTATTAACTCTTGATATTTATTCTTTGATTCATCTTTAAGAAAGAAATATAAAGAATTGTCTTCTCTTCTTTCCTGGCTAAGACTTTGGTCCAGATCTTTTAATTGATCTCTCAATGTTTCTGTTTTAGTAATCATTTGATTAATTAGTTTCTGGGAATAGTACTAGATCTAGTACTGATTGAATTATTACTATAGGTCGGTCATCGATAAAATAAAAACATAAATATCTTAACACTTTGTAACAATAGACCTCATATACCCCCCATAGTTCCATTTTTTATGTCCAAATTGTCCATTATTGTGTCCAAAATTCCTAAAACCCTATCTATGACTAGTCTGTAGTGCTGTCTCTATGACAGTACTACTTATAAAAGACTGTAGTTATAGCTTAAATATCTGTAAAAAAGTTATATACATGGGGTAAATTTTAGATTTGTATATATGCGTAAACCCTTCAAATTTTTGTGATAAAAATCTTTTGTAAGACCCTATGTAGGACCACCCAGAAGGAAACTACAAGGGTCTTTTATAGGGACTAGTGTGAAGTGAAAGAACCTATGAATAAATTATAATGATAATGCTGATGAAGGTCAAATCTATAGACGGTTTATAGTCTGTCTATGGTTGGAACTTAACGACCCCCCCTATAGTCCCCCCCAAGTGTCTATCTACAAGTGCATGTTAATAAGAATTACTTATAAAGCCATCATCAGGGGTATTAGAATTACTTATTTGTCTAGGAGACATACCCATAGCTGTTTGAGTGATGGAATTGTTCATAAGGGAACCCCAGTTATCTAGGTGTACTCTTAGTAATTCTTCTTTACGAGATCTTATATTACGGTCTTCATCCTGGTTCATGTATTCAGTCCAGTAGGCTACTGCCCCTGATAGAGCGTCAAGGATGTCATCATGTACTAAAGAGCCTCTATGTCTTGTAATACGAGACATCTGATAGAAGAGTTGAAGTTTTAATTTTCTTTCTGGTGCTTCGTTGGGGTTAGATCTATAGTCTTTTTCTACTACCTTACGGTCTATTATGAGCCTATGAGAGTTCATTACAGGTTCTAGGGTATCAATTATACGTAGTTCTTTGGTCTTTGTATTACGTACGTCTTTTACTTCGCAGGGGTGATACCTCATAAGGAAAGGTTTTAGGAGTTCTGCAAACATACCACCACCCATATTAGATTCTACGAGGATTGTATTTACTTTATTGGTCTTAGCTATCTTAGATAGGGTTGTTAATACTGCATCACTGTAACCACCGTTCAGTCCCCCTGCATCAGGAACGTATAAGTTACCGTTTAACATCTTTACTACAGCGTAACCAGTAGCATCTCTACCCTTTCCAGAGGGGTCAACGAACATAACAGAGCCTGTATATTCAATCCAATCACCGAACTGCTGTGCAGGTCTGTAAAAATGGTCTCCGTTGAAGCCTACACAGGGTAATTCTTTGATAACATATTCGGGAGAAGAAGACCAGATTACCTTTTCTGGTGCATGATCAGGGTTAACACTGCTAATGATTAGATCTGATAGTTTTAGAGGGTAACGGTCTTGATCAGATAAGCTAGTGTCTAGCATAAACTGCAGAGAAAACCCAGAACGCCCGTAGGAGGCCTCTCGTTCCATTAGATCTATTGAATTAAACCTATCAGGGTCAACAGGATCTTTCGGCTTTACAAGCTCATCTGCAAGCCTCTGAGCTAATTTGGGAGCTAACCTATCTCCATAGTTATTTTTAAGTTCTGGATAACGTGCAGTCCAGATACGAGTCGTATATCCACGTTCTTCCAGTGTTAAATATAAAGATTGTTCTGTCTGTGGTGTACCGAGAAAGGTTATTTTACCGTTAGGTTTTAAGATTGCATCAAATTCTTTTACAGCTTCTGATAACTTGTCTCTCATCGGTTGAGTAAAGCTGTTATTTGGTACTTCTACATCATCAGCTATAACTTCATCTGCTCTACTACCTGCCATTTGTCCAAGAACACCCTGTGACTTTACTGAAGGGGCGTGGTCAGCGTGTGCAGGTCCAACATCAAAACTGATCTTACTGTTTCTTTGAGAGTCATCTGGTCGTAATGGAGCAAGTACAGGCATCTCATTGATCAATCTCATAGTGAAAGTAGAGAAGTTATCTGCTCTATCCTTACTTGCAGATACAACAAGGAACTTTAATTGTGGATTCATCCGTAGTTTCCATACGACATAGGTAGATGTAATCCAACTCTTACCCACGCCTCTAAAGGCTTGTATGATCTTTCTACGAGGTCCGTATTGTAAATACTCAGCTATGTCTAATTGAACTGGTGTGGGGTCAGGTAGGTTAAGATGACGCCACGTTATGATTAGAAAGTATCTAAAATCTTGTAGTTTTTCTGGTAAAGGTTGCAATTATCTTTCAAGTGCAGGTATTACATCAAGGTCTGGTAGGTTTGACATAAGATCTTCCATCGGATTCTTTTCTGTTGGTATGCACTCTATACCATTATCTTTTAATAATTGTCTAGCTACGTTAAGATCACCTGGTTTTGCTTCGCCACATTTTATCTTACCTAATAGTTCTTGTATCAGAACAGTTTGAAGATTTTCTAATAATTCTAACTTTTTTTCTTTTCCCATAATTAGAATTGGTTTTGAAACTAATATACCTTGTTTTATCAAATTATGCCTAATAAGCTAATCGGACAAAGATTCCAAATTAATGATCGTGTATCTAGAAAGAACTATTCTGTCGTAGCTAATACATATAAGAAAAAGTATGGCAATATTACTGAAACTATAGAAAGAAAAAATTCAGCAGGCACTAAAATGTACTACTACAAGGTGTTGTGGGAGGATAATAGATCATCTGAGCATGCCCAACATAGTCTTGACTCTGTTGAATAAAGTCTTTTTTTTTGCTTTTAAATTTTTTTTGTAATGATGAAGAGCCATTTCAGTTCTTAACAACTTAGTTTCTGTATCAGTGATACGTTGCATAGCTGCCATGATCAACATATCTTGCAGTTTGTTTTCTTTAACTAAGTTAAGACAATATTCTTTCATTACAAAATTTGGTAATTCTTCTACTTCTCGTTTTTTGATTTCTATTTCTAGTTCTATTTCTGGTGGAGGATTGCCAATAAGAACATTAAAAAACTCTTTATGGTTCATATCAGTTCATTTTAGGAAATAATTGTTGCTCTAACATATCTACAGCACGATCATCAAGAGTATTTGAAGTTTGCTTGCAAATTGCACGAAGCAAATCTACAATAAGTCGCTTCACAGAAGTCGTAGTAAAAAAAGTTAGTAATACTGGTTTTAAAAGTTTGAGCATAATTACTATTGTGTTACTTTCCAAACATACCAATAATTGCTACATTTGGCACATAGCTGTTTGTTAAGCAGTGGTCAATGCTTAGAGATACCCACAAGCAGCTTTTTTTATATGGAAGAAGAAGAAAAGGAAAGTAAAGATTATTTTGGACACGCAATCCGATTTATTATTCTTTGCTGGGCTTTGTCAGTTATGACTCTTGGATACATGGAAAGAATTAGGCTCGACACTTTTGCAGCAGGCCTCGTTGGGAATATCGCATCTTCTTATGGAATAGCTGTGAAGGGTAAGAATGGCAACACAAAAAAATCAGTTATAGTAGATAATAAGAACAACAAAGTAGGTATCAAATGAAAAAACTACTTCCACTTTTGCTACTTGCTGGTATGCCAGCTTCTTATGCTGGAGGCATAAGCCATTCAATTTCTTCTTCAGTACAACTTGAAGCAGTATCGGCTGGCAGTATTGCCGAGAAAGTTTCCAGTTCCTACAGTATCTCAGGTAGCGGTGTAACCACACTGGATTCTGATGATGCTAACTCAATAGGCGGGTTCTCTTCTACAACGGATGGGGTTCCTTCGATTACTTTTCCAGATTCAGTTGCACAAACAACAGCAGGGGAAGCCTTTAATTACACCACAAGTTATATAGAAGGAGATGCT
>LUMQ01001306.1_pt1 | contig 25435 bp, 33 predicted proteins | sample 729621 | NCBI WGS metagenome assembly LUMQ01 (sample SAMN03860259, study PRJNA289734) | marine metagenome | biome: seawater column; feature: ocean; material: water; isolation source: Red Sea water column Station 12 - depth 25m | place: Saudi Arabia: Red Sea | collected 2011-10-15 | depth 25 m | reverse complement strand
CTTGAGGTTCAACGACTTTCAGTTCGAGTGCTGGGTTAAAATATGCTGCCATGAGAGTAAATGTAGAAAACGGTCCAACACAAGTAGTGCGAGAGTTGGCAAGTTTAAGCCAGTCACCGATAGTATTTTCAGGTTCATCTGTATAGTTCAGACCGAACTTTTTGCAGTGGTCGACAGTGTCTGTAACTATATTTTCGCAATCATACTTTGTTATCAAATCAAAATAACTTTGGTCTGATAATGTATCATAATCGTGTTTACGCACATGTAGAATGGGTCTATCAAAACCCTCAGCTCTTTTCGGACCTGCAAAAAATATGGCTCTTGTAATGTTCTTCAGCGCATGCTCTATAGATTCATCATTCAAAACAGTTTTACCATTCGGAACATTATTGTATTCTATCGGAAATATGATATCCAAACACTTGTCTATATATTCCTGAACTGAACCAGCTTTCATTATCTTTTTTTGCTCAGCAGGATAGTTACCAGTGTTGTACGACACGGAAGTTATCTTATCACCATACCTTGCTAAGTTTATAACAAAGCCAAGAACCTGAGTTCCTATACCACCTCGAATAGTCACGTTTGTCATAATATTGGATAATCTAGCTCTTTCAAAAATATCTTATCATTTTCTTGGCCAGTATATGGACCTGTTTTGAACTCATAAACTAATGCATCTTCGAGAATAGTATATGTGTGACCACCATGAAGTGTTATCGATACATCACCCTCCTCGAGTATTTCTTTCTGTATGGGGTATCCTAGCTCATTGAAATAAGAAACCTCGACCTTTCCCTTTATAACCACCCACGCTTCTTGCGCTATAACTTCTCTCTCACCGTCTTTCCAAATATGTTTATGAGGCTCAAATGTTTTACCCTTTGGCATATTTAAAGCAGCAAGCTGTAGAAAATTATTTGCATCTATAACCTCGTGCCGTTTCGCTACTTTCAAATCAAATAGCCTATACACGATGTGTAATAGTTTACGGTCATGACCTTTTATTTCAATCATTGCTCAGATCTCCCAACATATCTAATTATTTCATTGCTCTCATCTCTGACAGTTAAGTTCCCCGAGAGAGATATCCTCCATTCATCACTTGTGTAAAATGGGTAAACAACATGAGAGAGATCATTTGAAAATAGTGCAAACATTCCCTCAAAAGATTTGTCTATCTGTAGGTTGTGATTATTCACACCACCCTTCGCATGTGCATCTGGAAATACGAACTGAAATAAATCTAGAGGATTCCCGTTTATCTGCCGCCTGTTCGGTGCCATCGCTTCTTCTGCAGCATCATAAGGAATTTTATGCCAAATGACAAAACTCAAATGTCCACTGTGGGTGTGTATGGGGTTGTATTCATTTTTCTTTTGAAAGTTACACCAATATCTATCTAAGTTTAATTTTTTACCTATAGGGTCAAACCACATACTGTTTTTGAAATATTCTCCGGCAACAGAGTTTATAAATTCTTCCATTGCTATGTGTGATTTCCATAAAAGGTACTCATGCTCAAGCGCACCAGCTAATCTATCGGCAAATGTTTCTGCCCCATTAAAGTTGGTATCGAGAAGTTCTTGTATTTCAGCATCTATTTCTTTATATCTGCTTTGTGAGATATCACGAATACATTTGAGCTTTCGAGCTTTTCTAGTATTTTAAGGAACTCATCACAACCATTAGTATCGAGTGATGCATCAAACACCTCATCGAGAATCAAGAGGTTCGTGCTAGCACTGTTTTTCATTTTAGCTATGGTGCGCCAAGTGAAAAGTAATGACAAGTCGATACGCATCTTTTCACCCTCACTGAAAGAATCATAACTAAAATCATCGCGATGCCGTGATAGAATCTTTTCACTGAAGTTTTCATCAAGTTCAAACTTGACGAAGAAGTCCATAGCTGCTAGATATTTGTTCACCAGCTGATTTATGATTGGCACATACTGCTTAATGATTTTCGCTTTGATCCCACTGTCTTTTAAAATCAATGTAGCTATTTCGAACAGCTGTTTCTTATTGAGAAGATCCTCCTTCTCCGATAGCTTTTCTGATTTTTGTTCATTGAGTTCGAGCAGCTTATCTGCAGTATGCGTAAACTCTTCGTTGTTAAGATCTTTGATTTTACCAAACAGTAGAGAACGCTCACGCTCATCTGCCGTCTTAGCTTGTTTGCTTCTAACAAGATCGGTTTCTTTATTTTCGATAACCTCACGCAGTTTCTTAATTTCATTTGTCCTAACATTTATCTTTTCGATTTCTTTTGCTAGCTTTTCAATACCATCATCAAGCTCAGCGATAGTATCGTTTCGTTCCTTAATTTTTTCTAATTTGATTTCATCACTAATCTTTTGAGTGCAGGTTGGGCAGTTATCATTATTATTATAAAAATCTATTACCTTTAATGCGTTCTTTTTCTTTTTATCTAAATCAGTTTCGAGCTTTAAAATTCGATCTGATTTTTTATGTACCTTAGACTCATCAGATATCTTTCTAGTTCGGACTTTCGCCGCTCCTCGTCGAACTTGCTTTGCTCTTTTTGCATATCGATCATCGAGTCGATACCATGTATTTCTTTTTCTGTTAGTGCGAGTGTTTGTTTGTTATCACTCGTTCTATCTTTCAGTAATGCAGACATAGTAGAAAACACACCGATATCTAACAAGTCCTCGATAACCTCGCGCCGAACATGTGTAGAAAGCTGCATGAAAGGTATAAATGATGAGGATCCTAATATGACCATTTGAGTGAATGACTTCTGATTCATTCTCAATATATTTTTTTCGATATCCTCTTGTGAGTCACGAACATTAGCAGCTTGATCTTTAGGTTTACCATTTTGATATATGTCTAAGATTGCAGGTTTTATACCACGCACGATTTTATAATCATTACCATTTATCATAAACTCAACTTCTACAACTGTACCACCATTGTTGACAGAGTTTATGAGTTGGTTCTTTTTGACTTTTCTGAAAGGTTTACCATACAACCCGAAACATAGTGCATCGAGTATGGTAGATTTCCCTGCACCATTTTCTCCTGTTATCAGAGTGGTATCATGGAGGTGGAGATCAACCTCAGTGAAAACATTACCAGTTGATAGAAAATTTTTCCAGCGAACGAAGTGGAACTCAATCATATATTGTCTCCAGAGTCAGAGCTTCATTATATAATCCACGCATCAAATTATCTAGTTCTTTCTTATCTACACTGTAATCAAGTTCATTAATATATTTCGATAAGATTGTCAATGTATCCTCTGCCTCTGAGACAAGATCTTCTTCTGATATTTCATCTAAATGATAATGGTCGTCTACTATAGAAACATCAATCGGTGCAAGATTATATATCTTGCTCATAAAGAGATCAAACCAATATGGGTTCTCCTTTGATTTGACAATCACTTTAACATATGCTTTGCTTAGGTGCCCGAGATCGGTCGATAGTATCTTCTCTAATGTTTTACCTGCATCATCATACCAAACTTTGTGAAATAAAGTGTATGGGTTCGGAATAAATTCTAGGTCACGAGTATCAGTGTCAAAGATGTAAAATCCTTTTTCCTGATTATAATCGGTCCACATAATTTGATATGGTGTTCCGAGGTAGAATATATTTGATGAGTTTGATTTTTTATGAAAGTGACCTGAGCAAACCATATCGAACTTGTTGAATATCGAAGCCTCAATGCCGTGGTCACATACTGCACCAGGATGCATCTCAAATCCGTTGATTTCTAAATGACCAAAGGCAACCTGAGCTTTCGTTTCATTTATCGCTTTCATACTTGTTGCTTGGTTGCTAGCATTGATCCAAGGCAGCAGTAAGATATCAAGACCATCTAAATTAATTTCAGTTGGATCTGGATAAAAGCTGATTCCTTTATATTGAGAAAACAACTCTTGTAATGAATTTATTTCATTTGTATTTTTGTATGGTGTATCGTGATTACCAACTAAGATATCCCAAGTGATACCACGCTTATGCGACTCACCGAATATCTTTTCGCGCACATGGTTTAGCGTGACGAACGAAATAAATTTACGACGATCAACGAAGTCACCGACTTGTAAAACATTACTGATACCACGCTCTTCCAACTCAGGAAAGAAAACATTATCAAAGAATCTCTGAAAATAATTTAGAAACTCTTGATTGTCATTACGTGCGCCCCAGTGTAGGTCACCTATAACAGCAATCTTCATATTTTAGGCAACCCTCTTCTTCCGTTTTTTCCTACGACTTTCTTCGAAGTCTGCCATAAACTGTTCCATCTGTTCCTGAGACCACTCACCATATTGTATGTCGGAGTTATACTTAACACCTGAATTTTTTTCTGAGTCGTGAAGCGCACTAGTCTCATCCAAAAAATTAGCTTTTTCTATAGCTGCATATTTCGTGTACAGATATTTTTTTTCTTTCTGTATACGTCGTATGAAAGCATAGTATATAATCTGTGTGAAATATGCAAAGGGATTTTTCGATTTATTCGGATCGAAGTTATCGATATACTGTAAACAGTTTTCGATACCATCAGAAATCATTTCCTCGCGAAAAGTATAATTAGCAAAGTTCGGTCTAAACGCAAGGTGTGTAGCGATCTTCATTATAGATTCACCAACAAACATAGGAACTCTTGGTTTTTTATTTCCTAACTTTTCTGCCTCAGCGACAGAGTTTTTATACTCGACCATCGCATCAAATAAATCTGCGTTGTTCACATAGTGCTGTTTCTTTTTCTTCGCCATAATGATCTCCTAATGGATCGTTGTATTTGCATCCGGATTCGTTAGCTCATCGAGAGCATCGAGTTCCTCTTCGGTCATCTCTTCATCATCTTCGTAAACTATTTGCTCGTCATCACTTTCTATTTCTCGAGTGGTTTGTAAGCGAACATGCGCATAATAATCTGTGATATCATCTGCGAGTTTGCCCTCAGTGATGATGGTAGATTTTTTAACACGTAGTGGTTGCATCATAAAATTTTGCATAGGAACCCAACGAACGAGGCTCGTTGTAACGTATCCTGATACAGGATGTTGCTGGGCTATGAATTTAAACGGATAATCAATAGTATAATGGTTCTCATCTTCATCGATAACATTCGCCATTATCTCATCGCCATTAACAAGTTTAAAATAGAACGGTTTCATCTGTTGCCCTCAGTTTTATATTGTACAACTTATATGGGAACGCTTCAGAGTTATACATCTTCACACGTTCCATTAGATGATTGAGTGTATAGTTTTTCCTATTCTTAGTAGAAAAGTCATCCGCGATATCAAATAAAGTGCATGACGATTTCGTATCACTCGTTCTCAAACCTCTCCCGATAGACTGTAGCGTTCTGATCCTACTTTTTGTAGGACTCGCAAAAATGACATTATGAAGGTTCCTTATATTTATACCAGTCGAAAAGGTTCCGTATGAGGCAACAATTATGCTGTCATCTGATTGCTCTACTATCTGTCGAACACGTTCCCTCTCTTGCGCTTCGACACCACCCGAAACGAAAAATACATTTTGCTCTGTCGCATCATTTATGATTTCAAATAGCTGCTTGCCATGTTTTTCAACCAGCGCATAAAGAATCAGTGTATTACCTTTGAGTGACAGCGCAAGGTTTTTGATAAACTTGTTTCGCGCATCGCTAGTTACGATTGCCTCGAGTTCGTTCTGATAATCACCATCAAGCACATCTTTGCGTAGTTCTTTTGGGTGACTCAGTACGAGTATCTTAATCTTAAGATCAGCCAAGTTCTTATCATCTATGAGAGTGCTTGTATCTACAACTTTTTCTATCGGACCGAACAAACCTTCAAGCACCAGCTCGTGCACCTCCGCGCCATCGAGTGTACCAGTCATACCGAAACGATATGGTGTATCTGGCATCTTCGTCATAATAGAAGTCAAACTTTTTGCTTTGAACAAGTGAGCTTCGTCACCGATGATAACCTTGTAGTTCTTAAAAAATGGTTTCTTCTGTTCGTAAATAGATTGCCAAGTATCAGATAAGCGATCAACGATTTACCACTACCAGTCGGCGAAACTAAAACAGCACGGCGATTGCGCACAGCGAAAGAAAATGCTTGTAGCTGATAATCACGTGGCTCTATCGGCATATGTAAACTTTTAGCAAAGCCACGTGCTTCAGCGATTGATATCTCATCAGTATCTAAGAGTGCCTCATCAACTTCTATGTCATAGTTGTTAGACAGGGCGAAGTCACGCATTTTTGTATGCAGACCTGTGTAGATACGACTTTTCTTTGCATCATATAAGCGGATCTTGCCGTCCCAATATCTTTTACGATAGGATGGCATAAATTTTGCGCCAGGAACCTCGAACGTGAGTAAGTCAGATATTTCTTGACACTGACCTGGCTCACACTCAACAAACGCCCACACTTCATCTAACTTCTTGATCTTGAGCATTAACCCATCGTCAGCCTGTGCCAGTCAATCGCATTTTTTAGTTGATATCCTCTGCTGTTTATCGATCTTATGATTTCTTTTAGAACATCGATCTTTTCTTCTTGGGTTGATATTCTAGCATTGATCCGAATCATCAGCTCATCTGTATCCATATACTCGTTGAGTTCATTCTTCAATATTTTTTCATAGAACTGATCGCGACCAAGTTTTTCTAAATCGTCAGTATCTGCCTTGCCCAAATAATATGATCTCAGCAGTCTGCGCAGTATAGCGCGGTCGCGGATCAAAGTGCGCAAAGATTTATTTTCATCAACCATCATACCAACATACTTAGAGTGTAGTGACGGTATCCGAACGTTTTCCTTATCTAAATTGAGATCATCAATCTTAGAGTCTTCACGCCAGCTTTCAACTATTTCATCAATGTTAATCATGAGATCATTCTATATTAAAACTCAACGATTGTAAATGGACTATGGCTCAATCCATTGTCTTTGTTGACGTTTATCTTGTGAGTTGGCATTCATGGGAAAACTAATGCTCAGTCGTTTAGACTTTGGGTTGTAGAAGTGATACGTTTGATCAGGGACATATGCTATATCTCCAGGATCCATATCTTGTTCATATACAAGCTCTAAATCTTCCTCTTGTTTTTCCCATGTTCTATGTTCGTTGTCTATCTTTTCTGGAATATTTGCATAAACTTTGATATGAGCAGTTCCGTAGAACTGGCATATGATATTAGATGACCAGTCCCAGTGAGCACTGAAACTTTTACTTTCTGATTGGCGCGAAAAGAAAATATGCGCATCAGTCGGTGAGCCTGAGGAGAGCTCGAGCTTTTTGCAAATTTCATTTATGTTTTTGTTGATACGCGAACTATCCTCGAGACAAACAGCATGCTTATCTAACAATCGATCAAACAAACCTATTGGCCAGTTGTTCTGATCGCAACACCATTCTTCACCTCCCCAACTTAATTCACCGATATCACCTATCCAGTTAATTCGTTCTTGTCTCAGGTTGGGGCGAAAGTTGATGTGATTTTTGAACTCATCCATAGTGAATATTTCATCGGGGTTGAAGCAGTTCTTTTCAAACCAAGGTTTCGATTCATTCACACGTTCAATAATAAGATCATCAGGAAACATACTATATCCTTTCTGTTTTGAACTTCCTATATCTAAATGTTACAGATGCCTCAAGATATTCTAAATCAGGTTGAGTTACATCGAACGTCAACTCTGTTAGTGATATAGGAAATACATCCTGGAAAAATATATTTATATGAGGATTTTTATGGCTCGTCAACACAGTAAGAGTGGCATCAGAAACATAGTTAGATGCTTGTGCAGCACCGCCTCCACGTGCTTTAGTTACGAAGGGTGAAGGATTAGCCTCAGCGAACTCTTTCGTTTGCTCAAAACTTTCAGGGTGACCCAAGCCAACCAGCCAGTCTTCGATTTCAATATAATTAGTCAAGTCTTCATCTACTCGAAACCTGAGTGTAAATGGATCGTATTGTAATCTATCTCCAGGTCTAGGTATGATACCGAATGGAGAAGTTTGCTGTTCTATAGGATTGAGTGTGAGAGTCGGTAGAGTAACGGATTGTGTAAAATAATTTACATTCGGAAGTCGCTTTAACTGAAAACGAAAGCCGAGTGGTGAAAGATAATTTAGATTATCTGGCTGTTCTTGAGTACTCATATGTCTATCCTATCGTGTACTCTATTTATAATATATTATGACCCCTCGTGACATTACTCATAATAGCGTCACAATCGTTAATTGTAAATGGAAATTAAAAAAAAAGGGGAGAGCCTTTCGCCCTCCCCAGTTTATTCCGTACCGAGTTTTGAAGCCAATTTTTGGCTGGAAGGTATCTTCGCCAATGGCGCGGACCATTTGCAGAGGCACGTATGGGCAATAGAACAGACCCGCATCGAAAGCACTCGCACCTTTGTAGCCAACCGTGTAATAGCGGTTGCCAGCATTGGAGCTGAAGTACGGATCGATGTAAACGCGGATCCGACCATTGAGAACACCAGCGAAGGTGTTACCCGGGTCGTCTACATTGAGGTTCGTCGACATCGCAGGGCTGTAGTCAAGCACGCCAGCCATCGACAACGCGGATGCTACATCCGAATCGCAAATCATGACGTTAGCTTTACCCCGACGAGTTGCCTTCGCAATTTCGTTGGCGTCACGCTCAATCTGGAACAACAGACCTTTGAACTTCTCAACCATCCAACGACCGTTAGAGTCGGTGTCAAGGTTGAAAGTACCAGCGGAAGTGACATTTTCCTGAGCACCAGGAGTTGCAGAATAATTAATCGTACGAATGACTTCGCGATTGATTTCCGCAAGGATCTCAGCAGAAAGAATATTGCTGAGTTCGGTTTCGGCATCGAGACCATGAACTGCCTTGAGGTCCTGAGCCAATTCCATCGTGTACTCAGCTTTCAGAGCACGAGATACTGCCGTGACAGCAACTTTCTCGACACTGAATGCCATTTCTTGGAAAGCATTCGTAGCACCATCGCCACGAGCTTCCATATCCGCAGTCGAAACACCAGTTGATACGCTATAACCAGTGACAGCTGAATCAGCAGCACGAGTCGTCGGATCATTGCTGGTTTGAGTTTTACCACCAGTTGCGTTAGCAACAACGAGCTGAGAAGCCGTGTTAGCAACAGCAGAGCGCGAGAACGTGGTATTGGCTTCGTCGAACAGAGCTTCGTCGCCGGACTGGCTGCTGAAGCGTGAACGAAGCGCAAAGATTAGACCAGTCGGACCAGTCATAGGCTGAACGCCGCATACGTCATAGGCGATCAGGTTAGGCATAGAACGACGAACGAGGCTAATTAGCACTGGGTCGAAGATATCAACAGCACCGTCAGAAGCGGTCGAGGAAGAAGCACCCATCGCGTTCGTAGGTGCAGCCTCGCCCAGTAGTGACGGAGCGTTATATCCACCAGAGCCAACGCCCTGTTCACGAGCCGATTGCTCCTGGTTTTCCAAAAGCTGTGCGACAACGTGGCGTTTGTGAGAGTCACCGATCTTATCTAGATCTGGATGATCAAGAACGGGACCCCACTTTTCCATTAGGTTATCAGACATTTTACTCTCCTTCTCCTTTCGAGATTATTTCAAACAATATTTATAAAATGCTATTTCTTAACTTGTCGTGAAATGCTTGCGACATAGGCACCCATGGCACCCTTGGGGGTCGCAGGTTCCTCATCATCAATTTCAATTGGCTCGTCATCAAGACCAGCCGTTTCGGTGATTACTTCTTTCGGACCATCGAAATAATTTTCGCGGATCGTCTTGAGTTTATCACGGAAATCCTCTTCACTATCGAACTCGACTGCTTCAGATAGAGATTCCATCTTAGCGATTTGAGTTTCGGTCAAACCATCGATTTCTTCAGCGAAAACTACAGCACGCTCGAACTCCTCGTTTTTCTTTTTGAGTTCAATCGTCTCTTCAATCGACTCGTTGAGTTTTGCCTCGAGCTCTTCAACTTTGTTAGCGAGTTCTTCAACAACATCAACCTTCTCTTCAGGAATGTCAATGTAGTGATCTTCAAACAAGTTTTTAAGACCGCCGATGAAAGACTCAGCAATTTCGCCACGCAAACCGCTATCTACAGCAAGTTTGTTTTCTTCCATCCAAGACTCAACAACATAGTCGAGATAGCTATCGACTTTATCAACAAGCTCTTTATTGAATACTTCAGTAGACTCAGTGATATCAAAATCTTCGCGAGTTACTTTTTCGAGCACGACTTCTTCTTTATGCATGCCCTCTTTTTTCATCTTATCTTTGTGCATACCCTCTTTGTGCATGCCCTCAGTACCCATCATACCACTCTTTTGCATCATAGCTTGAAGATCGGCTTTTTTCATGTTGCCCATATATGCCATAGCAGCATTGAGCATAGCCATCTTAGTTGCAGGTTTTACTGAGGAGCCTTGAGCCGGAGGAGCTTTATCTCCCTGATTTTTCGATTTTCCTGGAGCTTTCGCAGTAGCTGCTGTTGGCTCAGGAATTTCGGAGGGATCGCCAGCGGACGCTTTCTTTGCCTCATCAATGCTCTCATCTTGAGCATCTTCGAGCACTTCGTCCTCGACGATTTTTTCTAGTTCTTCAGACATATTTCTATCTCCTAATTTCCTCATTGAAATTTCTTGACGTCTTATTTATAAAAACGGATCTATAGACCCCTCACTAATTTTTCCCAAACCTTAAGAACCTCAGCCTCAGTGCGTCTCGCCGAAGCAGCTTCCTCGATTTGTTGTTTGGCTGAAGCAATGTCAACCTCATGAAGGATGCCATTATCCCAAACCCATTCTTTGCCTTCCATAATACCTTCAACGAACGCCTGTGGTGCGGAGGGATCAGCAACGATGTCGCCAGCGGTTGCGAGATGAAAGTCTTTACCAACCTCCATCGAGTCACCTTTCTTGGCGAGCGTTCCCATACCTCGAGAGGAAACACCAAGTTTTGCGCCTTCGTTCATGAGATTTTTTACAATATTGCCATATGGCGTATCCATAATCTTAGCTTTTCCTCTGAAGTTATCACCGTCTTGGCGCAACTCTTTAATCATGTGTGAAACACGTTCGAGGTTGATCGTTGGACCTTGAGGATGACCGAGCTCACCATAAGCACGGTTCTCCGCAATATATTGTTTATTATAACGGTCGACTTCTTTCTTCAGAACATCAACGGGATAGACTCGACCGTTTTTGTTCTTGATATTACCTTGCATGAAAACGCCTTCAATGAAGTAATTTTTCTTTCCTTCTTCATTAAGATCGTCTTCAACTAGGCATTGAATATCTTCGTTGACTTCGCAGATCAGTTTCATTTATCCGCTCCCCTTCGCAACTTTCGTGCCAACTGTATCTGTGTTACCTGCATTGATCGTATCTGTTGGTTGTTTTTCGATTATGATCATTTCACCTGCATTGAGAAACACTTGAGCCTGACTCGCGCCACCATAATCACCACCACCATTTATGATAGAGGCTGTATTTGCTATGGTTAAGGTTCTATCTGTGGAACCTGTGTTAACCACCAACACAGAAGTTGCTAGGAAAACATTTTTCGCTGAATTAAGTTGAACTGTGTTCGATATGGGTCTAACGCGCATCTATGAACTCCTATTTGTTTCCCATGGCGAAGTCAACCATCTTCATCATTCCTGTGAAATCTTTGTTGACGGTTTGCTCAAATTTTTGTTTATTACCAGAGTTCAATTTGCCATGAGCCGAAACGAGAGCTTTAGCCGTATCAGGATCGACAGATTCGAAACGACCATTAGAAAAGCGAACACGCCCTTCGCGCTTGCTTTTGGCTATCTTTTGAATATCTTGAAACGCAGTTTCTTCTAGCTCAACACCCTCCTTGACAGGATTTACTATCCGAAGATCACCGAATCGTTTCGGTATAGCTTTGCTCTTGTCAGGATTTTTAGAACCGTCGTGATTTACCTTTACGTCACTAGAACCTTGCTTGATTACACCTTCACCTGCACCACCTTTTCCTTTTGGTGTTGTAGGTTTAGTGGCTCCTTGAAACACATCGTCACTAGCAACAGGATGCTTTTTCTTTTCGACACTGTGCTTGCCTTTGAAGTCGCGTTCACCCTTCGCACGTGGCTCAAGTGATTTAGTCTCATCATCCTTTGGGTCATATGAGTATGGATCGTCAGCCTCCGACCGACGTTCCTCTAATTTTGAGCGTTTGTTGAGCTGCTCTACAAGCTGCGAAAAAGATTTAGACATCAGGCTCAGGTTCCTCTGCTTCTGGTTCGTCTACTTCGACCTCGAGTTCTTCAGGTTCTTCTTCAGGCTGGAGATATGAAGCAGCAACCTGCGTCTTTCTCGCATCGATTGCGTCACCTAGACGATCCATGAGAGCGGACTGTATACTTGACTGAAAATCGGCAGCGTTACCAACTTTAGCAGCCGCGATCGCTTGTTCAATGTCGCTCATAAAGTATCTCCTTGCTATCTAAAATTTCACGATTATTTATAATTCTTTCACTTCTAGTTCGCCCTGCGGCTGATCTTTTTCTTTAGGCGGCTCAGCTTCTGCTACAAGCACAGCACGTAAAGTTGCAATCCTACCGAGTTCGGAACCTTCGAACGCACCTCGTTTAGCACACACATCAATCACATTAATCATACCAAGAACATGTTCTTTATCCATTTTGAAATCCTTTCTTAGTCATCAATATAAGAGAGTGAAATGAACCACTCGCTTAGTTCTTTAATCCCAACACATGTATACATAGAAACCTTATTCGCACCTGCGGTTGGATCAGGCACAGAGGCTGAGTTATTGATCGAAAATCCATCGGTTGCACTAAAATCAACAGTTCGTGAACCTGTGCCATCCTGTTTGACAACGATCGTAATAGTTTTGACGCTGTTATCAGGATAAGTGGATAACGCAGGAAGTGTAAATGTAACATTACCAGTGAGAGTATATAGTTGTGTGTTGTCACTAACATCGAGAGTTTTCGAAGTTCCTGAGTTTTCTAAAGCTCGAGCAAATTCAGTAAATTCATCGAGCATATTATTATTGAGAGTCAATGATTTACTGCTACCGTTCATCACGATTCCACCTGTAAATGTAGAATCTTGTTCTGAATCGAGAGTCAGCGTAGTGGTTAAACCAGCTGCTTTCCCTGTTTGAAACACTATAGTATTCGCAGAGCCTTGTTTAATCGCGGTATTAGCACCCAAATTTAATTGTACATCAGCACCCGAAAGGACCAAGTCCCCACTCATTGTGCCGCCAGTTTTGAGAACTACATTCGCAACTTGAGCTCTATCACTTATCAATAAACGAAGAGCAGTGTTCGTCGCCGTTATCCCACTTCTCGCCAAGGTATCTGTCCCACCACCAGATGCAGCAGCGAAAGTGAAAGTTGAATTAGCATTGTTAAATTTTAAAAAATGACCATCACTGGGTGTTATGTTAGCAACATCGCTCAAATCTCGTAGGTTTACTACAGCATTGGCAACCTGTAATCGGTCGCTGACCAAAGTTCTAATAGCAGTGTTTGTACCAGTCAAATTTGTATTGAGATTGCTGATAGCTGAGTTTGTATTAGCGAGAGCAGCTAATGCTGCAACGTTGGCTACTTGCGCGCGATCATTTATTAACAGTCTAGCTGCTGTGTTTGATATAAAAGTAGCATCTGGATTAGAGTTGATAGTTACAAAAGTTGAGTTGCCTGACGCGGTTACAGTCGATCCAATAAAATCAAGAGTTGTAATATTAGTTCCTACATTGGTTCCCTCTTCTTTTATAGTAAGACTGCCGCCAGCATCAGCACCAACGAACGTGCCAGATGCAGAGTCATATTTGAGGAACTTTCCGTTTACTAAGGCAGTCGCTCTATCAACATCATCTAAAAATTCTAATCTGACCTCACCGCTACCACCACCGCCGCCGCTTCCTGCAGCAACTTTAGAAATTCTGTCATTGATTTGTTTGACAGTTACCTCGAGTCGCTCTTCTAATTTAGTTACATCAGCATCGGATCCAGGATCACCCTTTTCTCCTCTCGGTCCAGTAGGTCCTATTTCACCTCTCGGTCCAGTTTTACCTTGAACTCCTTGAGGTCCGACTGCACCTGCAGGTCCTGGTGGACCTTGTTCGCCAAGCAAACCTTGTTCACCTTGTGGACCTTGTGGACCCTCCGGTCCAGGAACCCCTTGTTCCCCAAGCAAACCACGTTCGCCTTTTTCACCTTTTTCACCCTGTAAACCGCGCTCGCCTCTTGCCCCGATAGGTCCAACTGGACCCTGCACACCTTGCTCACCCTGTTCGCCTATAAAACCACGCTCACCTTGTGGACCAGGATCTCCCTTTTCGCCTTTCGGTCCAGTTTCACCCTGATAGCCCTGCTCACCTATTAAGCCACGCTCGCCTCTTGGACCACGTGCGCCAGTATCACCTTTAATACCCTGTGGTCCAACCTCTCCTTGTGGTCCTGTTAAACCAGTGTCACCTTTCGGTCCAGTAAAAATACTGCCTTCATGGATTTTTTCGATATTTTTTATTTGCGTTTCGAGCGATTCGCGGAGAAGTTCTATCTCCTCAGTAATAATTTCACTCGAGTGCTGCTTTGCTAACTTGAGAGCTGCAGCAAGAAGTTTAGCTTCCTTTAATTCGCTGACGACACTCATAGATCATCCTTAATCTCGTCTTTTGTCACTTTATCTAGAGCTTTAGTCATGCTCTCTATGAGTAATTTATCTTCTTCAGAAAGAGGTTTTTCTGGTTCAACTGAACTATGTATTTCAACAATTTGATTATTAGAGTCTGGCTTGTATTCCTCCTCTTGAGGTGGCTCCTCTTGAGGCTGATCTGTATCATCTGCCTCGCTCTTCATCTGAGCATCGATTTCTGCTATCTCATCCTCGGTAAATCTAAGGACATTCTTGCGGATCCACTCAGCTGAGAAAAACTTCCCTTCAAATGCTTCTGCTTGCTGAAGTATGGAAAGACGTGAGTTGATAAGTTCCTGCTCTTTAAGTTCGGTGAAATAATTATCCTTCATAAAGTCATATTTCACACTATTTTTTATCGAATGCCACTCTGCACGAGACATAACACCAGTTAGAGCAAGTTGTATTTCAAGCAACTCGTCAAATAACATATTTTTATGTTTCGTCATCATGTCGCGCAAATATTGCTCGGCTTTCATCTTCGGTAAGTTACCCACATCAATGTAAAATATTCTTCGCTCAGGCGCACGCGCGAGACGATAGATTACAACAGCATCCTCAAGCATACGCAACTGGTTCATTGGCTTGATTGCTTTTTGCAAATGACCGAGGATCATTTTATTGCGACCATCCATCAAACCACAATGAATATGGCATATGCTATCTGGTGAAATTTTAATACCTTGTGACGCCTGTTGTGCACCAATGCCTGAGTGATTGTATAAGTAGTACTCATTGTATGCAGGTGCAGGCTTTAAGCCACGTGGTGGCGGTGGTTTGTTATTGATTTTTTTAGCTGGTTCACGAACCTTTCGTATCCTACGAGGATCGATATAACGCAACTCTTTTATTCCTTCGCGAGGTTTCGTTTCATCTATCATTATGTGATAGTACAAACGCCCATCAATATACCATCGTTTAAATATATCGTACGAAATATTAGAAAGATCGAGCATTTCGCCAATCTTATAAAACTCTTCGCGGATACGATTTTTGACACGCTCTGGCTGTTTCACCTGATCTAAATCTAATTCAACAGGAACCGAACGTTCATTAGTTACAATGGCTTCATTAACTATATCTTCGATCGCACGCTCACACTCAGGTTGCATTGAAAGCTCTCGATATTTTGTAACGAGTTCTGCCTCATTTTTCGCTGTGCCTTCAACATCAAGAACCTGACCATAAACACCGCCAGAGGCAACTTCAATCGCACCATCCTCGTTAGGTGGTGGTGCAAAGGAAGGTATCGCCTCGGCACGTTGCGCTTCCTCGTCAGCACGACCGATTCTAAATCCAAATAATTCAACTGCCATATCTTCTTCCTAATAGAAATGGAGACCGCCAAAGATATTTAGCGGTCTCCACGCAAGCGAATCTGTGTGTTCCGATCGATAGACCGCTTCAATTAAACGACTATAGTACCAGTTGTCGTTGGAGCAACCGTTTGCCAGTAATCATACTGAAACTCGACAGTGAAAATTTCTATCGCATCAGCATTATCCCAATCAAGGTCAATCGCACTGACATTAGTTGGGAAGATGTTGATAAATTCGTATGTACGAACTACACCGCCAGTTTTATTGTATTGACTGACTGTAGCAGTCGTACGATAACTTGCTAGTGTTGAGAGACCACCATCGCGCAAGTTAGCCTGATGCGCGTTGATAGCATTACTCCACTGTTCCATTGCCTGACGAATTACGAAATCTTCGTCATTGAGAACTGTTACTGTCCATGGCTCAAAAGTTCTTGTACCAGCCATTTTAACTTCACGCCCAAAATACCTTTGGGGGATGACACTCAAGATACTAGCAGGAATCTGAGCAGCACGGCAGGTAAAAGACATCCTTTCACCGATTGCGGGAACCCCAGCTGGAGTATCGACCGTCACACTGAATAGTGAGGGGCGAGCACCGCCGAACGGTAGACCAGCAGAGGCGAACTCTGTTACATTAAATGGCATATCCTATATCTCCTCTTTACCTATATTTAGCCGAACTGACCAACGATTTCAGAAAAATCAACACCAGTCCGAACTGCAACAAAGTTGAGTTGGATAAAGTTGATTGCTCGAGCAGGTTTGATGAAGATATCACCGACAAACTCGTTTCTATCTATTACCTCGCCAGTGTTATTAGTTTCGTCACATACAACACGGAAATCAAATATACCACGACGACCCTGAACATCCCTAAGGAAAGGCTCGACCAAGTTTCTAAACTGTGCTCGCGTAAACTCATCATTGAACTCAAAGAGCGTAAACTTAGCTGCAGTTGCAATCGCTTTTTCGAGAACGATAAACAGTCGACGCACATTGATACGATCAAAGGCACTCGGCTTATCGAGCAAAGTTTTATCACCGAAGAGCAAGGTTCCTTGACCAGCCTGAGTGATAACAGGATTAATTCCGTTTTTATAAAGTTCATCACGCTGAGTTTTATTAGGATTAAACGACAGCTTGACTACATTTTTCATAATACCGCGATTAAATCCAGCTGGTGAGTACCAAGGGTCGCGAGTATTATCGGTGCGAACCATAAGACCAGCGGTGTCACCATTTAGCGGAACATACCTGAAAACGTCGTTATATTTGTCATACTGATATTTGAAACCGCTGTCCATAACCGCATAAGAAGTTGACCTTAGAGTATTGCGGAAAGCAATTGTATCCACAACTTCTTTGCCAACGTAACTGGAGTTGTTGACAACATCGGCACGTTCTGGTGAAATACATACGATACAGTCCTTCCTAAACTCGGCGATATTATCGATCGCGTGAAGCGCACGAGTCGCACCACCTGCAGAGTTTAGAATGAAGGAAACGTCTACAACTTCTGGATCCTTAAACTCATCCAGAGCATTGATGTAATCTGAATCCGATGGACCCTGACCGTCTCTACCGTAAACGAGAGAAACATTATTGACTGTAGCAGCAGCACCAAATGTATTACCTAGTTCAGCACGCGATCCCCAGTTGGTTGTAGTGCCGACATGTTGCGCCCACCAAACCCACTGTGATTGATTTCTGTGCTAGAGCCAAACTTGTTAGCAAAGTCCGAGGTTCCAGGAGCAGTGTCAAACTGATCAAAGAACTCCCAGCGACGAGTTGGCGAAACACCAGTGGTCGTATTAGCAACCACATTGTTACCAACATATTTCGTTTGAAGCGTGAGCAGGAAGTTGTTAGTAATCGTTGCAACCTTACGTGGTGTTCTATCTGGTCCAGCAAGAATAACATCACCGACTACCAATTCAGTGCTAAACGCTGTTCCGTTACCTGTAACCGTGACACTGTTATTTGTAAATGCGACATTACCTGTCAAAGTGCTTTCAAACGCAGAGGAACTTGGGCAAACTGAAACTCTAATATTATTTCCAAGTTCGCCTGGATATTTGGCTACCCAGCCACCCACGTTAGAAATCCCTGAGGAATAGTTTTCGTCGTAATCATCATCGTTTTCGATAAAGGTTCTTGCGGTGTTGGCTGAGTTCCCGTGAGCATTTTGAGCTTGCGTTCCAGTTGATTTAGAAACAACACGAACAACTTGTAGTGAGTTACCGTATGCGAGAAAGTTCGCTGCGGTGAAAAAGTCTGAAGCTGTATTAGAGTTTGGACCAGTTACGAAAAACTGGTTTACCAAAGTATCCTCGCTATCTACAAGAACACGTGTATTTGACGGACCCCAAATCGAGTGCATTGCGATAGCACCAGTCGTGGTTGCTACTGCAGGCACAATGGTCGTTAGGTCAATTTCACTGACATTAACGCCAGGAGAAACCTGAAATGGCATAATTCAATCTCCTCTTCTCTTATAACCTGTTAAAAGTTATCTGTTTTTTATTATCACGGGATTATTTATAAAAATCGCGTCTTACAAACCCGATGTCCAAAATCCCTCATCAGCTCTGCCACGTTCTATACTGAGAGCATCCTCACTCTGACCATCGTCTATAAATCCTGGAGGTGTCAAATCATCTAACATTGCATGATATTTTTCCTCAGCCAGTCTTGCCCTGATATCAGTATCTGTCAGTTCTCTAAAAAATGGTTGCCGTGTGAGCCAAGCAAATGCTACCATTGTCATAACGACATCATCATGTGCGCCTTCTTCGGCTTCATAGGACTGCCTTCTTGCTACAAATGTAGACAGTTCCTGTATAGTTTCGAAATCTTGTACTAACAACTTATCAGACTCAATCATATCTTTTAATGTCTGACAGCCGATTCTTTTTACCTGTTTAGACATTCGGACACCTAAATTGGTGCCACCCCCAAATCCACCACTGATTTGTTGTCCTGCCCTGCCTTTCATGACAGTGGACAACATATTATCATACTCTAATTCATTATGTAGTGTTTCAGCGACGGTGCCTCCTATGTCATTATTTTCTACCAAAACGAAAGCGTCGTTATACCATCTAGCATATCTGTGTATCACTTCGGGCAAAAGCATCGGTGATATTTCAGCATTTCTGTATTTAGCCACTTGCCGATATGGTATTTGGGTCACATCAAATACAGAAAAAGCAGAGTAATCTAATCCTACACCGTGTGAAACATCGGCAGATATAACATATGCATGGTTTTTCTGAGGCTGTTCTAAATAATCTAACCCCCACTCTTCCTTTTTGAACTCAGTAAATGCGAGACTTCGAAGTTTAGTAGGAGCGATCAATGTATTTACGCTACCTATGAATTCACATTCAAACTCTTGTCTAAACTGATCTTCGCTAGTATTTTTTATTGTTTCTTCACGCCATTTATCATCTCGTCCAGGAACGTCGCGCCAATGTACCTCGATAGGAATATAATTGCTACGATGTTCCATCGCATCGGTCCACATTTTATAGAAATGGTTTAGACCGTTGGGTGTTGAAACGATGATAATTTTTGATGTGGTACCAGATGAAATCGTAGGATACACGGATGCGAAAAACTCTTCAGCCAAGTTCATACCAACGAATGCGAACTCATCTAAGAATATCAGGTTGTATGAACCCCCTCGAATCGCTGATGATGATGTAGAAGCTGCTACAGCTTTCGATCCATTTTCTAGTTCTATATTACCTTTGTTCCACGTGATAACACCCTGTTGTAACCACTTCGGCAAGTTTTCGTATGAAAGTTGTATCTTACCAAGTAGATCGCGAGCAAGCTGCCCCTTGTTAGCTAGAATCGCACAGTTTTGATTGTCATTGAAAAGAATATTCCACAGCATATAACCTACAACTGTGGTAGACTTACCGCTCTGGCGTGGTAATTTACATATGGTGAAACGATTATTAACAAACGTGTCAACCATTTTTTCTTGAAAGTCATAGAGATTAAAAGAGACCAACCCTTTATCGACATTGACAATTTTAATGTAAGTTTCTATGAAATACTTGGCATCTTTTGCACACTTGACATACTCTTCGATTTGTTCCTTCGTAAAATCAATTTGAACGCCAGGAGCTTTTAGAAGCGGATTACCGAGGTATGTTTCAGCCATCTATGACTTTCCTCGGATTAACTATTTTTTGAAGATCTGCAGTGCTACCAACGAATAGATTGTTAGTCACTTTGTTTGGACCTTTATCATCCTCTTTTTCGATATCTTTCTTTTTCTTTTGTATATCGAGTAGGTTTGAGTTCGCATCACTCAGTGTCTTTATCAGCGTGCTGACAACCTCGTATGCGCGTGGATGTTGGCTCGCATTAGCAACATCGCATAACTCGTCAAGAGCCTTTGACCCTTTACCGATTATGTCGTGAAGGTTTTCTCGAGCGAACTCATAATCATTGTTCTTTATAACTACAGGAACCTGCTCGTCAGCGATTTGCTGCTCGACTGGTAAGTTGAGCATATCTTCTAAGTTCTTTTCAAGTTGAGTTTTCATAACTCATCATTCCCTGTTTTAGGATTGTAATCTAATCCATCAGTGAAGAAGAACGTATTTACAGCAAATCCGAAGTTACTGTTAGCACTAATCAAAGAACGATCAACGGATGCAGCCGAGTTAGCGGTCGGCGAGCCATTGGCTAACTGCCCAGGAACTATGACTATCCGACTAGAGCGACCAGTCCTGTCGATATCAGTAGAAGTAACATCACCGACACCATTCGCTGCTGCCAAGTCGACTTGAACTCTTGTGATGAGACCAGAGCTGCGTATAGGTCCATAGAAGTATCCTTTGATAGTGAAGTTGAGTGTGTATATCAGGGCACGACGAGAAACAAAGTCACCTTCATAAGTATCCTCAACCGCAACATCATTCAATATAGTCGGAATATCCATTTTAATATTCATGGATGGAATGAGATTGACTGTATTAGTCCACTCAGGTCCAAAAAACGGTAAGATTTGCTCTAATATTTGCGCACCATCATCGGCGTTTTGAACAAAAATAGATAGTGCTACACCAATATTGTATGGCACTGGTGTAAATTGATAGTTCTTTACTGTTGAATCTGATGTCGAAACTGATGCATTTTTTATCGTTTGTTGTAGTCTTCGAGTCGAATCGTATGTATAACTAACAACCTCAAACCCCATACGTGGAAGTTGTAACGCCACCTCGCGGTCTAAATTAGGATCTTGACTTATTCTAACGAGAAACTTTTCTTTCGGTCCATAAGCAATCGGAACGGCGATAGACTGTATTACAGTTCCTGAGTTGTTAAGCCTCTGAACAACGATATCGTTAAACATGTTGCCGAACATGACAACATATTTGCGAATCGATTGATTATAAAACTGCGACCCAAACATTAGTATCTATCGACCTCCGAAAATGGATTCGTTTCACTGAAGTCAATAAAATCGAGCGACTGTTGCGTAAAGAACTCGTTGTTTGCTGCGTTGTCTGTAGTTTCGAGCCTGTATTCTTGCACGATATAATCACCATCCTCGCCAGTCAGCGTATCGCCGTTTTCTAATGTAAACTGATAGAACAGCTGATCTGCCGAGTAGCTCAACTCGAGTGAGTCTATAGCAGTGTTGCCAGTATCTAGCTGTTGACTGCTGTATTGGAACAACTCACAGGTTAAATCATATGTGTAGAGTTTACCATGAGGATAGAATATTTCCTCATGCTCTACAAACTTTATCTCATAGAGCTTTTCATTAAGAGGAAAAAATATGAGATCTCCCTCGTTAGGTCTACTTGATGAGATAGAGTACCCATTCGCCGAGCCTGTTTCTAGCATAAGTGAGTGTGAGTTGGAGTAAGCACCAGTGTTTGCAGTTTCTATCTGATAGTTGAAACCAACCTCATCGATAATTTTTTCTGTTGTGATTTGATCCCAGCGTTTTCTCGCCATCGTAAATGTAACTTGGTCTCGAATCTCTAGCCCAAATTTAGAAAGAAAGTCGCCCTCTCCTTCGAATCCGGTCGTATTTTTGATATACATTTCGAGATCGACTGCAGTTTCGAACTTCGATAAAATATCCTCACCAAATAAGTCATCCTCCTTCACAAGTGTGCGTGGCATGTATTTGACATCCTGACCGTAAATTTTGATTGACTCAACAATCAAATCGTCTTGGGTGTCTTGCTCACGTCCATATGTGAAGTTGCTGAAATACTTATTAGTGGTCATTTATCATCCAACCATATCCATAACAGGCAAGCTGTGTGTGCTATTCAGTTCTTCCTCAATTTTATTAATTTCTTCAGTCGCCTCTTCCCATATTTTTTGACCGTTGAACTGTATCCCGCCTGGAAGTTGCATTCCTTCAAACTTTTTGAGGTTCTCGCCCCATTGCCGTTTGATCAGGGCAGTTGCATACTTCTTAAGCCAAGGATCATTCCACACATCAGCATAAACTTCTGGATCTAAAGTTTTGTAGCCATCGATTATTATATACTCACCAACTGCTACATCCTCCGACCATTGCATATCAATGTGTAGTTGATCTTTGTGCCTGTTGAATCTGATTGGCTTGGATCCTACGAATATTTCTTCGAGAGTTTCGACATGGCGCATAGCCATAACATAACTCACATAAGAGCTGCTCGAAAAATCGAATAAATCATTTAGATGAATCTGATATCGGATATTAAAAAGATTTGAGGCATTTATTGCATCTCCAATATCTAGAACACGTATAACACCAACAACATCCTCTTCAAGAGTGATGTATCCATTATCCTTATCTGTTTGTGTGACCTCATGTGATATCAGGACACGCTCTGTTCCATCGTAATGATAATCGCGGAACTTAGAAAGAGCATCGTCTATACGATCTTGAGTTTGCTCTTCGTCCACATTGATATCAATTACAGGCGATCCTAGTCGACGAAGGCAATAATCCTTGAACGTGCTTCTTGAGGTTGGTTTAGCCATCCGAGCCTCCGAAAGTTAATTCTGAGGCTATTTATAATCTTAGACTGTTAGATACTTGTAATATGGATGGATCGCTAGGAGGTTATATCCTGTCTTACTTTCCTCAACCCAGCTTGAATACTTGGGGTGACTATCAACATACCAAGAACCATCCTCTTCAGTTCCGCAATATGTTGCATTATTTGCCTGATGAAACGACTTTTCAATAGCAATGACTTCATTATTAGAGGTTCCCCCTGAAACATATGATTGCCGAACTACCGAAATCCAAGGATCTGAGTTGAGAGATAACAAATCGGCTGGTAATTCCTGAACAGCATGTATACTACCGAGGTTCGCATCAAGTAATGGGCAAACGAGCTGGGTCGAACCGAAACTATATTCGTCCGCGAATATTTTTGCAGCTGCCTTCCGACGTTGAATATGATCTTCATCTAAGTCTTCTGCAGTGTGGTAGAGAGCAACCTTATCAAACGAACCTTCTGATGCTTTGTGAATCAATTCTAAATCCGGAGAACCGCACCAGTTTGGTGTGTATCCGTCAGCCAATGTTAAAACTGTATATGTGAATGATGCCACATTAGCATTTAACCAAGTTGCTATCGCCTGAGCAGCATCTTTTTTTGGTGTGTCTACACCCATAGCATAGTTTTCATTATATGCTCTCTTAGGAATATGCAGGTAATAACAAGTGACAGTATCTCCATTTGAAAGCAACTTCCAAAGGTTGTAAGTTGATTTGAGATTGGGTTTTAAATGTGTTGCTACAGTTGCCATGATCGTTCCTATGAAGTTTTGACTGCTGCGTTGGCAAAATTAGTTGGAAACCCACTAACAGTGGCTGAAAATTCGTTGTTCGCCACTTTTAAATTTCCAGACTCATAATACACAGATTCATATATGCAAGCAGGAAAAGCTGTGATCTTATCGCCATAAACTGCTTTGACATGTGTAAGTTCGGTATTAGCAGCCTCAGTGTCTAATCTTTCAGAATAGTAAAAGTCTACTTTATTAGACTCCAAAAAAGTTTTTATCCGCAATCCCTCTAGCGACCCTCTTCGGTCGTAGAGTGATATATTTTGATATTTGATCGCAGCCATAATGGTCTCCGTGATTCGATATTCTCACATATTTATATATGCAGCATGCCTGTTTTCGACATTAGTTTCAGAACAATAGTATCTACCATATTTTCCTTGCTTCTGTATCTCGTCGTCTATTTGTTCAGCAGTAAATCCTTTTGCCTTCATCCTACGATAAAGTTTTTTCAATTTACATTTATTACAAACTCCACAATCACATACATAAACAATAGACTTGAGTTCATCGGGAAGATTTTCCCATATTTCCCATCTACCTATAGGGCGTGATTTCCTATTCATAAAAACCCAATCGATAGGTCCATCCCAAGTATTCCTTAATGTATAGTGAACTGCCCATCCGTATGGCATATCCTTCTCATAAAATTTTTCAATAGGATCATCAGTTTGAAAAAACCAATTTGATTGGCTCCAGTTATATGTATTGTGCCCAGTGACTATTAAATCGCATTTATGGTGATTAGCCATCAATCCAAAGTTATGCTCCATATTTGCCAGCATACCTAAGTTACAAGATTCAGCTTCATATTCTGCATATCCAAAATCAAAGTCTCTAACATTTGATTTCAGCCAAGCATGAACGTGTCTCACATTTTCCATATCCTCTGTTGTTGCATCACACCTCATAATTCTGGCAACAACTTCGCCATCGTAATCAGATAAAACTCTATACAAAAGATATGAACTATCAGCACCACTACTGGCTGGAACAAATATTTTCATTTTACTTCACCTCGTCAAAATAACCCCATGCATCTTTTGAGCTAAAAAATGAATGATTTATAGTTTTGGCTTGTTTTGTATTCATATAATTTTTCATCGCCTCCTCTGGACTGCAACCGTTTCTGAGTTGGCGTCGGATATTTTTATTTCTAAAACATTTATGACACACCCCACACTCAACGAAATTACCATTGTCATCTGTTGTTGCAAAGTTACAAGAAACTGCAAGATGTTTCATTTCTTTTGGAAGCTCTGTTATCAAGTGTGCTGTATTTTTATTCCACTCAGCTAGAGGAAACCTAAGAGATCCTCTCTTCGCTAATGAATCGAACTCTTTTTTCATAACACCTGTTCTCGATACTAAAACAGATAGCCCCGAAGAACCATGAACAACCTCATCATACAACCTATCATTGACCATCTTAGCTGCGATTCGAATAAACTGTTTACCATGATCACATTTATGGTCCATTTTTTTCACGAAATGTGTTTTGAACTCATGGTCGCGTAAATTTTCTTTCATCCATTTGTGCGATATGAGTGATGTGTATTTCTGAAACGGATTGATATATGA
>LUMQ01000177.1_pt1 | contig 25674 bp, 20 predicted proteins | sample 729621 | NCBI WGS metagenome assembly LUMQ01 (sample SAMN03860259, study PRJNA289734) | marine metagenome | biome: seawater column; feature: ocean; material: water; isolation source: Red Sea water column Station 12 - depth 25m | place: Saudi Arabia: Red Sea | collected 2011-10-15 | depth 25 m | reverse complement strand
CATATATTTATAGATGACACCGAAAAGTTTCACAAAATGAAAATTCAAAAACAAAACACAATAGGAGTATTTTAATGGGAGTTTTAGATAACACATCCGTAACAGTAGACGCTATTTTAACAAAAAAAGGTCGTGAAAAATTAGCAAAAGGTGAAGGACAATTCAGAATAACAAAATTTGCATTGGGAGATGATGAAATAGATTATAATCTATATGATGTCACACACCCAAATGGTTCTAATTTTTATGGTGAAGCAATAGAAAATATGAATTTATTAGAGGCAGTTCCAGACCAAAAGTCTAATGGTTCTGGTGGTTCAACAACAGCATATGTTATGACTTTAGCACCAGCAACTACAACTCTTGATGACAATAGAACATCAGTAAACATTACACCTACAATATCAGGATATGATGGAGAATATAGTTATTCCATTGAAGGAGCAACAGGAACAGCTATTGGACAATATTTAAATTATAATATTAATTCAACAACGGGTGTTCTTCAGATTAACAGATTAGCTGCTCCAAGTGTTCAAAGACAATATCAAATTACAATTGCAGAAGAAGGTAGTTCAACAAGAGCAACCGTTGTAATTACACTTTTACCAGGTGGAGTAACCCCATAATCAATAAGGAGATAATTAAATGGCATTCGTAACATTTGACCAAGAAAACGATATCATAACAGAAGAAGAAGTTAAATTAACTTCGGGAATTTGGTCTGAAGGAGCAGGAACTTTAACAAGTTTCTTCACATCATCAGTTCAATCAAGTTCAAACGGACAATAACCTGGTGTGGTTGGTAGGAGAGAAACAGCAACTGTATATGGTCAGTTCTTAAATTTAACTCAACCACCCGAAACAACAGAATTTAGTTTTGGTCAAGGAACACCAGCAGTTTGTCAACAAATTTATGCTATATCATTTGATAGAGCTCGTTCAAGAGAAAAAGTAGACCCAGGAAATTGGGAATTACAATTAGCTGGTGGACAAGTAAATGCATCAAATAAAAAAACAATTAAACTTATTGACGATAGTTCTACAAACACAAGTATTTTAAATGACGCCGGAATAACAGAATATAATATTGTTTCTGGTTCTATACAAGGTGGTTCAACAACTATTCATAAAGCCGCTGCTTCTGAAGGAACAGATAGTGGTTCGTTTGGTAAATTCTATCCAGACTTAGGTGTTCTTATTATAAACGCTACAAGATTACAAGTTAGTGATTTAGGAGACCCAACAGACGCTATTGGTGGTGCAGGGCCAGGAAGGTCAGCATTGTTTGAATTAGGTAGAACAGCTGATAGTCCTTATACAAGTTCAAACACATTGTTTAGTCCAGCTTCACATAGTTTACACAGAATGTATCACGCTATTTCATCAGGTTCTTTATTCCAAGCTCGTAGAGAAGAAGAAGTAACTTCAACACATTACTTTTGTAGAGCTATAAATAGTAAATTTAATCAAAGTAATAATCCAACTTGGACAAGTGCTTCATCAACTGAACCATTAGAAATATTCAGAGATGGTAAAGAAAAAACTTACATCACAACCGTAGGTCTTTATGATGACGCGAGTGAACTATTAGCTGTAGCAAAACTAAGTCAACCAATTTTAAAATCTAAATCAAGAGAAGCTCTTATTAAAGTTAAATTAGACTTCTAATAGGATATATCAACAATGGGTATCTACAAAACATTAAACCCGGAAGATGTATCACTTAGGTCATTTCAAGTTCATAAGAAATTTACATTTACAAACAATGATAGTGGTAGTGGAGTTTATGGACTTCGTGCAATAAGTGGTAGTAATTATAATTTTAACATAGGTTCATCTTCCACAATATCTCAAAGTTTCGGAGAATACAATTCTCTTTCAGCCTCATTAGGAAAACAACCATACAACGCAACATATTATAGTGTTCCACTTTGGAATATGATACATAGAAAATTCTATTTTGATACCAACATAGCTGACGCTCAATATGTAGATTTAAGTCATTGGGAAAAAGCAAACTCACCATCAGATGCACAATCAATAATTGAAAAACCATATCAATTACATAAAATCAATCAATTTGCTTCAAGACAACTTAATGGTAATGCATCAGTCATTACTATTCCACGAAAATTCTTTGGTGAAGAAATAAAACCAAAATCAATAACAATAACAGATAACAGTACAGACGCAACTAAAACATTAGTAGATGACGGATTAGGTAATATTTATGATAATGCTTATTCTTCATCTTTTGCAGTAGCTTCCGAGTCATTTGGACCTGAGGCAAGTAGTATGACCGGTAGTATTATAGGTAATGTTATGTATGGTCAAGGACTAATAGTCATTACAGAAACCGGTTCTTACAATAGAGTTGGTTCAACAAGTGGTTCAGATGGTTGGAGTGTTTCGTTTAAATCAACACATACAATTTACGAAAGAGAAGTTTTTTGTAATGTTGAAAGAGGAGAATTTTTAGGACTAACTAACTATACAGCTTTTCCAGAAAATAGTGGTAGTCAATTTATACCACAAGGATTATTTAGTGGAAGTTATTCAACAGGACATAGAGGTATATCAATATTATATCCAGCAAGTTCTTCATTTAAAACAACAGAAGTTACAGACCAATTATCAGGAGAAACTTATCTAACAAATAAACAATATAGTGGAACAGGTTCATACCAAGACTTTGTAACTGGTTCTAAATTCGCACCATACATTACAACTATTGGATTGTATGATGACACCAATGATTTATTAGCAACCGCTAAATTAGCCAAACCAATCAAAAATGATAAAGAATTAGATATTAGTTTTTTACTAAGGTTTGATGTATAATAAATAAAATTTTTTATATTTATAATTGTAGATATGCCAAATAGAAAAGCAAAAGATAGAAAAGAAAAAAGACGAAAACTCAATGAAAAATGGGCTAGAGAAGGTAGAACTGCAAACCAACACAAAAAATATAAAGCCAAATTAAAAAAATTAGGTATCAATCCAAATCAAACAAGGTATAGATAAGATGAATGAAGCACCAAGAGTTCCAAGAAAAAAAGGACAACATAGAGGTTCTTCATCTCATTCAGATTTATACACAGATGAAAATCCAAAAGGAACAATCAAAGGTTTAAAATTTGCAACCGTTAAGGATGCACAAAAATCAGTTAGTAAAATTAAAAATAGTGGTAAATCTCACGCACACAAAATACAAGCGGCAGTTGCTATGGAACAACGAGCAAAAGAAATGGGTAAGAAATCTCAAGCCGCAGTTTATCGTGCGTTTATTAACAAAATGAAAAAGAAAACTAAAAAGAAAAACGAGGGTTGGTCAGACAAATATAAAAAAAGTATTGATTGTAATAATCCAAAAGGTTTTTCACAAAAAGCACATTGTGATGGTAAAAAGAAAAAAGAAAGTAAAGATTATACATTTGGACCAGATTGGATACCAACAAGTTTAGCACAAAGAAAGAAAATGAAAAGAATTCACAGAAAGTTAAATCGTAGTATTAGAGAAGACATTAATATACCGGTAAAGATTGGAGATACTATTTTAACTGGTAGATTTAAAAACAAAAAAACCGTAGTCAAATCTATTGATAAAGATGAACACGGAATGCCAACAATCAATGGTAGAAAAGTTGTAACATTTAGAATACCGGTAAAAGAGTCATCACAAGTAACAAATGCTAAAGGAGTAAAAGGTTATTCTTCTTTTGTTGAATTAGGATTTGAAAAAGAATACTACAAACATATGGAAAACATACTCACTAGAAATGGTGAAACTATGATTTTAAAAGAAGGTATTAATGACCCAGGCATTTTAAAAGCTATTTTCTTAGCAGGTGGGCCTGGAAGTGGTAAAACTTGGGTAGCAAAAGGATTGTTTGGAATACCGGAAAGAGTAAATGTATCTCAAACCGGTATGAAAATGGTCAACACAGATAAAGAGTTAAAGTTCTTATTGAAAAAATATGGATTTGGAACTGACTTAGACGCATTACCAGACGAAGTATTCAAAAACTTAACAGGTGATGGACCAGATGCAAGTGGATTGAGAAGTTATGCTAAAGAGTTAACAGGTGTAAGAAAAAAACTATACCAAAACGGAAGACTTGGTATGATTATTGACGGAACCGGAGATGACTATGCAAAAATTTCAAGAGAGAAAAAAGAATTAGAAGAAAAAGGATATGATTGTTATATGGTTTTTGTCAACACTACATTAGAAGTAGCACTTGAAAGAAACAGAAATCGTGATAGAGTTCTACCGGAAAAAATAGTTGTTGATTCACACAGACAAGTTATAAAAAACATTGGTGGATTTCAAGGATTATTTGGTGGTAGTAATTTTATAATCATTGATAACAACAAAGACCTTTCACCAAAACAAGCACAAAAAAGATTTAATATGTTAGTTAAAAAAGGAATATCTAAATTTATTAAAAGACCAATACAAAATCCAAAAGGTAAATCTTGGGTAAGGAAACAAAAAATGTTAGGAGAAAATTATTCAGAATTAGTTTGGAATTTTGGAAAACAATTAATATTAGAAAGAATAGACTTTCAACAAGTAGCAAAAAAAATAATGAACAAATATAGAATTCGTTCAAAATTACAATTTAGTCCACGAGCAACAAAAGGTGATTATGATTTTGATAGAGATATTATAAAACTAAGACCTTTTTATGAAAGTGTTGAAGATTTTATGATAACTTTATTACACGAAATTTATCACGCTATGGATAGTAGAAAATATGGTCGTAAAAAGTTTGTAAGAATGTATACACAAGCCGGACAAGAACAAGAAGATAAAGGTAAAGATTTCCACGACAACAACCCATTTGAGATAGCAGCTGAAAGATGGGCTCAGAAAGAGTGGAGAAGACATTGGAAACATAGATTGAGAAAAAAATAATTGATTTTAAGAAAGTTAGGTTATATTTATTATTGGTTATGAAAACGAGAAGTGCTAAAAACAAAGGTAAAAGGTTACAGAATAAAGTCCGAGATTTAATCTTAGAAAAATTCACACAACTAGAAGAAGATGATGTTCGTTCAACTACTATGGGAGATAGTGGTGAAGATGTTTTATTATCACCAGCCGCTCGTAAATTGTTTCCATTTGCAACAGAATGTAAAAATCAAGAAAAATTAAACATTTGGGATTCGTTAAAACAAGCCGAATCTAACGCAGGAAAACACATACCATTATTAGTGTTTAAAAGAAACAGAAGTAAAATTTATGCTACAATAGAGTTTGAAAGGTTGTTAGAATTATTAGATGAAGATAGTAAATCTACTCAATAGAGTATTAAAATCACAAGGACAAGAATTATCAAAAGAAAATGAGTATATGTGGTGGAGTCCATTTGTTAATCATCACAAACCAAAACTACAAGTCAATATCAAAAATGGTAAATGGCATTGTTGGGTATCTGGTCAAGGTGGACACAACTTATTTCAGTTATTTAAAAAAGTCAAAGCAACAAAAAAACAATATCAAGAATTAAATGAATTATCAGATAACTTTTCATTTGAATATGTTCCAACCAAACAAGAAAACAAAGAAGTAAAATTACCAGATGAATATAAACCTATGTGGACAAAATCTAATTCACCAACTTATAAACACGCATTAAAGTATTTAAAATCAAGAGGTGTTTCAGAAGATGATATGATTAAATATTCAATAGGTTATTGTGAAGACGGACTATATTCAAACAGAATTATTATTCCTTCCTATGATGATGAAGGTAAACTAAACTTTTTTATCGGTAGAGATATATTTGATAGTAAATTAAAATATAGAAATTCACCAACACCAAAAGATATTATTGGATTTGAATTATTTGTAAATTGGGAAGAACCTATATTATTAGTTGAAGGAGCTTTAGATGCAATAACTTCCAAAGTAAATTCAATCCCGTTATTTGGTAAAACAATTATGAATAATTTAAAAAGAAAAATTTTAGAAAAAAAAGTAAAAACTCTATATGTTGCACTTGATAATGATGCTGTAAAAGATAGTATGAAAATTGTAGAAGAATTAATGAACGAAGGTATAAAAGTTCATATGATTAAACTAACAGAAAAAGACCCAAATGATATTGGATATGAAAAATTTACAGATATAAAAAACTCAACTAATGAAACTTCGTTTAGAGAATTAGTAAAATACAAACTTGGTATGATATAATGAAAAGAACAAAAATTGACATTCCTTTAAAAAAGATTAAATACATACATCATATATCTGATGTTCATATTAGAAATTTAAAACGACACGCCGAATACGAACAAGTATTTGAAAGGTTGTATGAAAAAATCAAACAAAATCGTGAAGATTCTATTATTTATATCGGTGGTGATATAGCACACTCAAAAACCGATATGTCTCCCGAACTCGTAGACCAGACTTCTCGTTTTCTAAAATCTCTTTCTGAGATTTGTCCTACGATAGTTATAACGGGTAATCACGATTGTAATTTAAATAACTTGAATAGATTAGATGTTTTAACACCTATCATCAATAATTTAAATTTACCAAATCTACACTACTTAAAACGCTCAGGCGTTTACGACATAGCCGATATGAGTTTTGTAGTTTGGGATGTTTGGGAAGATGAGGAGGACTACATTAAAGCAAGTGATTTTGAAGCTGATACTAAAGTTGTCTTATATCACGGGACGGTCGATAGGTCAAAAACTGATGTAGGGTTTTCACTACCAGGTAAGGTTACAATAGATTACTTTGACGGATATGATTTGGGTCTAATAGGTGATATTCATAAAAGACAATACTTAGACAAAGAAAAAACTATTGCTTATTGTGGTTCTCTGATTCAACAAAATCACGGAGAAAGTATTGGACACGGATATTTGTTATGGGAAGTAGAAACAAAAAAATCAGAATACATTGAAATACCAAATGACTACGGATACTACACAATAGACATTGATAAAGGTATTGTTCCTGATGTAAAGGGTATGCCTAAAAAAGCAAGATTAAGAGTTAGAGTATCCAATACTAATGGTATTGAACTTAAAAAAGCTCTAGCTATTATTCATCACAGATACGGAATTAAAGATGTCACGATTACAAAAGTAGATAGACGAGATGTGGGTAATTCTGATAGTGAAATGGTTATCGGAGATGTAAACGATACTGATTATCAATATGAATTGATTGAAGACTATTTAAAACGAAATCACGCCATCACAGACGAAACATTAGTTAAGATTAAAAAACTAAATGAAGAAATCAATAATGAATTACCACCAGCAAGAGTTAAACGAAATATTAATTGGAAACTTAAACACTTTGAATTTTCAAATATGTTTTGTTATGGTGAAAATAATTATGTAGACTTTACACAACTTGACGGAATTGTTGGTATGTTTGCTCCAAACGCTTCCGGTAAATCAACTTTATTAGATGCTTTATCATTTTGTTTATTTGATATTACTTCAAGAACAACAAGAGCCGCTTCAGTATTGAACAATAGAAAAAACAACTTTTATTGTAAAGTAAACTTTGAAGTTGGTGGTTTAGATTATTTCATTGAAAGAAAAGCATCAAAAAGAGCAAGAGACGGGCATGTAAAAGTAAATGTAAACTTTTGGATGATTGATGATAAAGGACAAACCATTAGTTTAAATGGAGACCAAAGACGAACTACAAACTACAATATTAATCAAGTGGTAGGAACATACGAAGACTTTATTTTATCAACACTATCTACCCAAAATAACTTCACAGTGTTTATTGATAAAACACAAAAGGAAAGAAAAGAGTTATTATCAACATTTATGGGGACGGATATTTTTGATTCATTGTATCAATCAGCTAACGATAAAATATCAGAAACACAAACTTTGTTAAGAGATTTTAGTAAAGTTGATTATAGTAAAAATTTAGCAGAACTACAAAAACAAACTACTTTACTACAAGTTAAACAAACAGACTTACTTTCTAAAAAAGAAAAACAAGTAGAAAAACAAAACAAACTAAATAATAAAATTATTAACTTGACTAAAAAGTTAAAAGTTGTTGATGACAACATACAAGATATAGATAAGTTAGAAAGTGATTTACTTAGTCAAAGTAGTGATTTTAAAGAAGTTATCAAAGACATAGACAAAACACTTTCAGAGTTTAATGATATAAGTAATTTATTAGACGAAATAGAAACTAATATCACTCAATACGAATCCGATAATATTAACGAACAATATTCAGAATTTCAAACTTTACAACAAAGTAGAGATGAATTTCAAATCGAAATAGATAAATTAAAAGTAGAAGTTAAAAACAAGTTAGACAAAACAGAAAAACTAAAAGGTGTTACTTGGGATGAAAATTGTGAACATTGTATGAGTAATCCATTAACATTAGATGCTATTGAAACTGAAAAGAACTTGGAAAAAGATAAAGAGCTAGCGGCAGCCTATCTTGAAAAAAAGAACAAAATGGACAAAGAAATAGAAGCACTAAATCCTATTATTGAGCAGAAAGAAAAGTATGATGAATATAAATCGAGTTTAGTTGAAGCAGAATTTAGAGAAAGAGAACTAAAAACTAATTTACAATATTTTAAAGAACGAAAGAAAAACATAAATTCGTCAATTGAAACTATTGAACAAGATATAAAACAATACAATGAACAAAAAAGTAATATCAAATACAATAAAAAGATAAAAGAAGATATTCAAGTTGTTCAAAATGATTTAGATGATGTAGAAGATGTTATAGTAAACTTAACAAGTGATATAACAGAAGTTCACGCTGATATAAAGGTTGGTGATAGTGAAATGAAAAACATCAATAACAAAATTAAAGAAATAGAAGAATTAGAAAACAAAAATCAAGCATATCGTTATTACTTAGATGCTGTTAGACGAGATAGTGTTCCTTATGAATTGTTAGAAAAAGCAATACCAACGATTGAAGGAGAGATAAACAATATCTTAGGACAATTAGTAGACTTCCAAATGTCATTAGAAATGGACGGAAAAAATATCAATAGTAATATTGTGTATGATGATGTTAATCAATGGCCACTAGAACTATCAAGTGGTATGGAAAGATTTATCAGTTCTCTTGCAATGAGAGTTGGTTTAATAAATGTAAGTAATTTACCAAGAAGTAATTTCTTAGCGATTGATGAGGGTTGGGGAACAATGGATAGTGATAATATAAATTCAGTTTATAATTTATTCCAATATCTAAAAGGACAATTCCAATTTGCATTAATTGTATCGCATGTTGACTCAATGAGAGATGCTGTAGATACATTATTAGAGATTACAAAAGATACAGAATATAGTAAAATTAAGTTTGATTAAAAAAAAGCAAAAAAAAATGTATTTTGGGCGATTTGACTTATATTTAAATGTGTAATTAGTTATTTGAAAATTGGAATTATGAAAATAGAACCACCGACGGGTGTTTCTATGGGATTGACTGAAAAATGGGTAGACATTTGAAGCCCATAAAGTAATCCGGACGAAGTTGTGGTGACTTGATGATTGGTAAATATTCTAATCGTCTATATCGACAGATATCGTCTAATGTATTTTCGTAAAAAAGATAAGATGATTCTTATGACTCTATTATAGGTAAGGGTAAAACTGAAGTCCTATTTTATGACCGAACAATCTACACTTGGAGAGATAAGGTATTTACATAGAAGTTGTATTCACATCAATGAGGAATAACCACCTTGAGATGAACTATCGTAACTGATAGATGTAAAGTTTAGAGTATGAAAAATCCAAGACGAAAATTGTAGGTAATCATTAGTCCTACATCCCCAATAAATTCCACCAATATTTTTAAGAGAGCCAAATTTTAGTTTCCACCATATTACCAAACTTAAAATCACGGCTCTCTTTTTTTTACATAAACAAAACACAAGGAGATAAAAATGATGACAATCAAAATAAACCAGGAGTTTATCGAGTAAAATCGTTTTAAACACAGGTCCGCATCAGGAGTCCACGAGAGGACATACTGAGTAAGTCGTTTATATTGAACATAGAGTCCTTATTGTAGTAATACATTCCGGGAGAAGTGTCCACATTATGAGAGAATGTGGATATGACTAAGGTCATAGTTGAGTGAACAAGTCTTAAATGCTATTCCATAGAACCACCGAAGGAGGACACGGAGAAAACCAGAAATCAATACATCATCCCTATCTCCAGAATCGTTTGCCTAAAAACCACTAAAAACCCTAAAAATTCAATGAAATCAGACAAAAAAATAATTTTTAAAAAAACTTCTAAAAAAATAACACAGCTTATGAAAATAGCTCTTGACTTTAATAAAGGGCTATATTATATTGAATTGTTATGAAAAAATGTGATAATTGCAATACAGATAAATTTGTTGGAACGATATTTTACCCAACGCTGTGTATTGCTTGTATAATTAAATTAAGAAAAAAATAAAAAAAGCTCTTGACTTTGTCCGCTATTCTGGTTATATTATATGAAGAATTAAATGAAAGGATAAAAAAATTATGATTGAAAATTTAGAAATTAAAAATGTTACTGAAGGTTATACCAAAGAACAGATAGAACAAAATATTGAAATGTTCATAGAACAACAAGAACAAGCTGTTGCTGACTTGTATGTTGATAAAAGAGAAACTCTCGCTTTCAATGAAGGTGGTAATAAAGAAGGTTATGTTGATTTATTAGAAGATACTGACTTCTTTACTATTGAGGACTTCTTAGGTATTTATAATGTAGTTGGTTATACAGATGAACAAGTAACTGATATATGTGAAAGGTTGGCTTAATATGATAGATAGAATTACAGAATTATTAAATACATTAGAACAAGAGATTAATGACGGATATAATACTTTACCAGATTATCAAACAAATAATGAAGGTAAAACTTATATCAATGGTGCTCAAGTGACATTGTATGAATTACAAAAACAAATTACAGAATTAGAACAAGGATTGAGATTAGGTAAAAACTTCTCATTACTTGGAAAGGGGTTAAACAATGGCTAAAGACCAAAGATTTTATGTAAATGCTTGCATTGAAATATATGTTCCAGACCAGGGTTATGGTGAAAAAGCTATGAAGAATGAAGAATTAGATGCTCAATGGTTTGCTAATGAAGTAGCTTCACAAATACCAAAAGCAATTAATAAGAACTTTCAATTTTCAGAAAGACCATATTCAGTAAATGATGTTATGGTTGGTAAAATAGAAAGAAGCTAAAAAAGCTCTTGACTTTTACAAATTTTATTATTAAACTAGGATAGTTATGAAATTAAATAAACAAAACAATTTTTCGTCTTTTTGGTTGGGTGATAGTTTAGAAAACAAATCACTCATAGAAAATGATGTAGATACAAAACCTAAAGTTGACCATATTAAGTTAGCAGGTTATCAAAGAGCCATTTCTAACTTTGTAAATATTGTAACTTCTAAAAGTATTCCTGTTCAGTTTTCACAAAGAGGTGATTCTTATACTGACGGAAAAGTTGTTACGATATCTTCTAAACTTGATGACAAATTATTTGATAGTTCAGTTGGTCTAGCACTTCACGAAGGTTCACACATTTTATTATCAGATTTTGATTTCTTAAAACAACTTGGTTCTACTATACCAAAAACAACTTATGAATTAGGTATTAGTAAAGGTATGAGACAAAGAGATATCAAAGAGTTTTTTAAGAATATGTTAAATTATGTTGAAGATAGACGAATTGACCATTATGTTGTATCTAGTTCACCTGGATACAAAGGTTATTATTTATCTATGTATCAGAAGTATTTCAATAGTCCTACTATTGACAAAGGTTTAAAGTCAGATGAAATGACAGAAGCCACATTAGACGCTTATATGTTTAGAATTATCAACTTAACTAATCCAAATACTAATTTAGATGCTTTACCTGGTCTAAGAGATATTTGGAATACTATTGATTTAAGAAACATTTCAAGATTACAATCTACTGGTGATGCTTGGAAAGTAGCTTACAAAGTTGGTAAAATTGTTTTACAAAATTTAGATGATACAGATAGAGATGAAACTTATGATGACATCAAAAAAAGATTAAATCAAGCTCTACAACAATCAATGAACCAACAAGGTGGTGGTAGAACTGGTGGTTCAGAAGGTCAGCGTGATATGGTTAATGATTATTCAGTTAATCGTATTAAAGAAATGATGCAGAAATACAAAGACGCTAATGATTATGAAAGACTACTAGACCAAGTTCAAGTTGAATCAAGATATTTACAAGATGGTGGTAGAGTTGCCAATATGGTTGAAAGACTTTATCAAGAATTAGAAAACGGAATGACTGATGATGAAAAATCAGATTTAAGAAAAAAACTTGATAGAGCTCTTGATAAACAAAGAAAGTTTTTACAAGGTCAAATTTCAAAAAGAAAGTTATCTAAAAAAGATAAACAAAAAGTTCAAGCTATTTCCGAGTCCGGAACTACACTAAAAAATGTTCTACAAGATTCAAAATATGACGAGATGTCTAATCGTTGGATGAACAGAGATGTTGGTGGTAAAAAACAATGTGTAGTTGTTAAAAACTTCAACCAAACACTTGTTGATTCAGGTTTATTCAGAAGTTTGATTGACCCAAGCCCTTGGAGAGATACTCAAACAAGAGTTGTTGAAGGATTAAGACTTGGTAAAATGTTAGGTAAAAAATTACAAATTCGTGGTGAAGAAAGATTACTAAAAAATACAAGATTAAATTCTGGTCGTATTGATAAAAGACTTATCGCAGAACTTGGGTTTGGTAATTCAAATGTATTTCACACAATCAACATAGACAAGTTTCCTGACGGATTCTTACACATTTCATTGGACGCTAGTGGTAGTATGTCTGGTGAAAAGTTTAACAAGTCATTAACTTGTGCTATTGCTATTATTCAAGCTGTTGATATGATACCAAACTTTGATGTTGTGTTTTCATTAAGAGGAACACAAGACTCTGGTGAATTACCAGTTATTATGTATGCTTATGATTCAAGAGTAGACAAGATTACAAAAATTAGAAAGTTGTTTAGATATTTACATAGTGGTTCAACCACTCCTGAAGGATTGTGTTTTGAAGCCATTATGGACGATATGATTACAACTACTGACAAAATGGATAGTTTTTTCTTAAACTTATCAGACGGAATGCCAATGTATTCAAATGATACAATGTATTATTGTGGTGATGAAGCCGTTAATCACACCAAAGATATGGTTAACAAAATGAGAAAAATGGGTATCAACATTTTATCTTACTTTATTTCTGATTACGATAGTGAAACCACTTTACAAGATTTTAAAACAATGTATGGTCAAGATGCTGAGAACATCAATGTTTCATCAGTTACTCAGATTGCCAAAACAATGAACAATATGTTTTTAACAAAATGACAGATAAACAAATCATAGAACAAACAAAAGATTGGTTATGGGAACTAACAGAACCACGAGAAGAATTTAGTGGATTTGGTATTTGTCCTTTCTTAAAAAAAGAATTAACAGATGACGAAATGAAATTTGTAATTTTAAGAGGACAAGATGATTCATATGGGCCAGACTTTAAAAAAGGTTTAGATGATTGGATTGAAGAAAACAAATATAATTCAATTTTATTTATTTGTTTAGGTGAAATATGGGAACATATTGAAAGAAAAGATTATCAACTTAAATTACAAAAGTTAATGAAAGAAAATGGATACGAAGATTACAAAGCACTTTGTTTTAGTCCTTATGAAGATAGAACAGCCGCTGGTGTCAAGACCAGAGCAGGTTCACCTTACTTTTTAATTAACATTATGAGTTCTACTGACTTAGGAAAAGCACATCAAAGTATTGTAAAGACTAAATACTTTGATAACTTTACAAAACAAGAATTAATTGATATAAAAATTTATGGAAAAAATACAAAAAAAGCTCTTGACATTAACAAAAATAATTAATATATTAGGGTATGATAAATAACGAAAATAACGAAATGAAAGGAAATGTTATGAACAATGTAGTTGTAAGGATTGAGAAGTCTGGAAACAGATTCAATGCTTGGGATGCTGATGGCAACAAGTATACTTCTCAAATCTCTATTGGTGCTCGTAAGAAAGCTTATGAGAACAATACAGCGTTAGAACAACGAGTTAATAAGTCCGGTAAGACTTATTGGTGGGGTGTTCCAATGTCTGAATTTGAAGTCAACACTATTCCGGTTAATACTGGTAATGTTGAAGTTCCACAAGAACACAACGAAGTTCTAAATTATATCCATACTTCTTATAATCTAAAACCTAAAGGTTTGGTTATGAAAGAATTGAAATGGAAATATTTAGTTCGTTCTGCTGTTCGTGGTAAAAATATTATGATGACTGGTCCAGCTGGTTGTGGTAAAACACTAGCCGCTAAGTCGTTGGTGAACGCGTTGGAGCGTCCAGATTTTTACTTTAACTTAGGTGCTACTCAAGACCCGAGAGCCACCTTGATTGGTAATGTTCACTTTGACAAAGGTAAAGGAACTTACTTTTCAGAATCACTATTCGTGAAAGCTATTCAAACACCAAACGCGGTGATACTTCTTGACGAGTTATCAAGAGCTCACCCAGAAGCTTGGAATATTCTTATGACCGTTTTAGATAGTGGTCAAAGATATTTAAGACTTGATGAACAAGATGGTCAAGGAACTATCAATGTTGCTGAGGGTGTTACATTTATCGCTACTGCTAATATCGGTAATGAATACACTTCCACGAGAGTTTTAGATAAAGCGTTAATGGACAGATTTACCATTATTGAAATGGATGTCCTAAGTAATGAGGAAGAATTAGGATTACTTCAATATATGTTTCCTAATGTTGATACTGAATTACTAGACGCTGTTTCTCAAATCTCACATCAAACGAGAGTTGAAGCCTCTAATGAAAATCCTAGATTAACAAGTGGTGTTTCCACGAGAACTTCGGTTGAAATCGCTGGTTTATTGTTTGACGGATTTTCACTTCCAGAAGCTTCTGAAATCACAATCTATCCACAATATTCAAATGATGGTGGAATTGATTCTGAAAGAACTTTCGTAAAACAATTAGTTCAAAGATTTGTAAAAGATTCTAGAACTGATGACGAAAGTATGTTTAATGAAGATGAGATTGAACAGAACGATTTAGATGATGATTACGCCTTCTAATTAGATTAGAAGGTATGTGGGGTGGAGTTGTTATCCTTTCTTACCCACCCCATTAATTAACAAAAGAAAGCAAATAGGAGAGTTGTAAAATGACAATGAATTTACAGCAACAAAGCGACGAGTGTGGTTATGCCTTAGAAGCATTTGCAAAAGTTCTAAAAAATAATAACATTGAAGCTGTTGGTAAACCACATATTGAATTAATAATGGAATACCAAAAAGAATACAAAAAAATAGAAATACGAAATCAACGAATTGAAAACGAAATGAATTTTAATTTTGTCCAATCAGAAAAAACAGAAGCATATAAAGAGTGGGAAAACTCTTGGATTAATTGGTCAAAGAAAAAAAATGAACATTAATCAAGCTTCTGGGTTTGATAAATATATCATAATGTGCGACAAAGGACAAAATAAGTTAGCTTCTGATTATCAATCTTATTTAAAGTTCAAAGAAGTTCAAAACGCATTAGTTAAGATATCACAGACACCTGGTAAAACCTATATCTTCAATGGTGTAACTCACGAAAAAGGTATGACTTGTGCTCAAGCAGATAGAGTATTGGATAATATATTTAATTGTAAAACCAATATGGAAATGATTAGTTTAATTGTAAAAGTAGCAAGACAAATAGGTTTTCACGAAATAACATTGCCGAGGAAAATAAGATGGGGAATGTAAAAGAGGGAAAATACAAAGTAATTCAAAACTACAATAGTGTAGAAGGTGCTCTCTATGAAAACGAAATAGTCCAGGTTTACGACAACAATACCAAACCTGGACATTTAAGAGCAAAAGATTCTATGGGTCGAGTGTGGTTTATACCAAAAAATTATTTAAAAAAAATATGATGTTTTCTTAGATTTCATTATATTTATTACTGAAAGAATTAATATCGCTCAAGTGAGGATATTAATGTTAGACTACAATAGTTAACATAAATAGGAGAAAAACAATGACTAAAGTAATATACAATACTCAGTTCCCTGCAATCGATAGGGACGAATTTCTAACCCCCTTTGACAGAATGTTTGACCAAATAGTTGAGACAGCATTTCCAGATGTTGCCAAAACCGTTGGTGTTAAGCCTTTTCAAGGGACAGCATATCCAAAAGTAAATGTTTATGAATATGAAGACAAAGTTGGACTAATCGCAGAAATTCCTGGTTTAGATAAAAAAGACTTACAGATTGAAGTTGAAGATGGAAAACTTACAATCTCAGGTGATAAACACGGAATGTTTGATGATAAAGGTGCAAAAGTTCTTCGTAGAGAATTAAAACATTCATCTTTCAAAAGACAATTTGAATTAGGTGAATTACTTGACGGAGATAAAATTAAAGCAAACTTTAAGGACGGATTACTATCTATTGATATTCCAAAAGTAGAACCTGAGAAACCAAAGAAAAAAGTAGTAAAGATTGGTTAAACTTAGGTTAGTTTCAGTTGGTGATGATAGGTATCAAGTTCTTGCAGAGATTCCGATTACTTCTGACATAAAAATAGAAGCTCTGAAAAAAAGTTATAACGCCGATACAATACTTCAGAACAATGATACCTATTATCCCTGTAGAAAATTAATTGACGCCGAAATAGAGGTTACACAGGATTCAAGGGAATAGGGGTGGGCTTTTTTATTTATTGATATTTATTAGTATGACAGATATTAGTAAAAAATTTAAAATGATTATTGAAAACGAGGATTTGATTAAATCAAATCCCGAAGTAATGTTAAGACTAAAGTATTTAGTTGATAATAAAAAATCATTCAAAAATATTAAAAAAGAAGAAATAGAAGCTCTTTACATTTATCTAAACAGACACAACATAGCAAATTCATAATATGGAAAACTCAAAATATTTTATTTATTGGATTGGATTATCCGCACTTTTAATAGCAGGAAGTGCAGCTGCATTTTCGGTTTACGGATTAGCAAAACTTTTTAGTGGTGCATTCTTATCAGTCGTGGTAATGGCAGGTTCATTAGAATTAGGTAAATTAGTTACGGCTTCTTTTTTATATCGTTATTGGAATATGATTAATTGGTTTCAAAAACTTTATATGACAATAGCAACTATCGTATTGGTATTCATTACATCAGCAGGTATATTCGGTTATCTAAGTAATGCTTATCAAGGAGCAACATTAGAGTTTGAAAAACAATCTACTGAACTATTAACAATTGAAGAACGAATAGAACAATTAGATGAAGACAAAGATTTTTTAAAAGAAGAATTAGAAGTAGCAATATCTGAACTTCCGGATAATTACATCACAGCTAAAAGAAATCTAAGAGAAGAATACAATCCACAAATCACACAAATCAATCAAGAATTATTAGAATACAAAACAAGACGAGCAGACTTAGAAATAGAATTAGTATCAACAGGTGTTGATGTAGGGCCCGCGATATATTTAGCAAGAACTTTTGGAACTGATATTGATACGGTCGTAAAGTTTTTTATCTTTATCCTTATCTTTGTGTTTGACCCGTTAGCAGTTATGTTGGTAATTGCATACAACCAAGCGTTATTACAAAATAAACCAAAAGAAAAAACACAAGATGAACATTGGAAAGATATTTATTCACAACCAACATTTACAGATGAAGAAGATTTTTCAGTAGAAGAAGAAATAATGTTGGAAGAAGATAACGAACGAATGGATATCATTGGTCAAAACGGAAATGACGGATTACATTACGATTTAGAAGAAGATAAAAAAGAAGATGAAAAACCAAAAAAAGTTATTGGAAAAGGAGCAATAACACCACCAGGTAATTAATCTTTTCTATCTATAAGTAAAACCTTTTTCTTTCTACTCCATATTAATAAGTAGTTTTTTTCATAAAAAATTCATAAAAAATTCATAAAATAAATACACTTTTTTATTTTCAAGATATTTATGGATATATGGCAATCAAGAAAAAATATCTACAACCACAAGACCTTACCAGTATAGAAACCTTTGAAATTGACAATAGACCGGAGTCGGTTTACTTTAATGTTATAGATTTGGAAGAAACTATACCTGGTGGTAAAACTACATTTCAAATATTAGGTTCTAAATATTTGACTCCCGAAGTTGAATTAAAAATAGAACTAATAGATAGAAATGGTAATCCTATTTATATTGAACCAATTAAATATTTAGGTGATACACCTTCAAGACACATTTCAGTAGAAGTTTACAAAGATACACCAAGTGGTTTAGCAACACTTACAATACTTGGTTCAGCAGAAAGATTAGCAGACGGAACTGAAATTCCTGAAGAATGGAGAGGTCTATACAATGTTAAATGGGAACGAAATGTTTTTATTGACCCAACATTAAAAAACACACAACCAATTTTATTTAGAGGACAAGCAATAGAATTTAGAGATGGAGATAAATATCCATTACCTTCTATTGATGTCGGAGAACAAGTTAGAGGTATTGTTGTAGCTAGTGGTTCAGGTGCATCAGAAACAGGTTTTGTAACACAATCTTTATTTACTGGTGGAAACTACAAAGCAAATGCAAGTCAATTTGATTCACCAACAGACATTGATGATGCTCAATTTGAAACAGCATATGGAGTTCAATTCCCAAGTCCATCAGCTCCTTACATACCTTCACCAACAACTTACGCAGTTCAAACAGATAATTTAACAGACGGAGTTGGAACAGATTTAGGGTTAGAAGATGACATTGTAAGTGATGATGATTTGTATGATGACTTACACGGAACAAGACCACCTATAAACACACCAATTCCGCCAATAGATGATGATATACCACCGGTAGACCCAGATGAAGAAGTTCGTCCAGTATCGGTAGAACCTGATTTTGCTGGACTTGGAACATTGATAAAAAAATCATCAGGTGCAGATTTTAGAAGTGAGTTAGCTGGTGGAACATTTAGAGCAGTTCCAAGTGTAAATTATGATTTAGTTAAAGATGTAAAAGGTAAAGGATTTACAAGTTCATCATTTACAGCTTCGGTTGTAGCAGTCCATAGTCCTGAGTTAATAGAATTGGACAGACCATTTACAATAGCAAACCAAGAAAAATTTCCTGGTAAAAACTTTAAAGTTCCACATAGTGCAACTTCTTTTGAAATAGATTTTAGACCAGCAGGTCAAACACAAAATAGTGGTTCTGGTGAAAGCACCACAATATTCAGGTCATTTGCAGAAATTACCGTAAAAAATATGAGAACATTTTCTGGTGATGTTCATAGAATTAAAACTTTTGTAAAAGGTTATGGAGATGCAGCTTCAGGATTTCAATTAGTAGCAGATAGAATTGTAGAAGCTTCAGATGTATTGACAGATAGACTTTCACCAACATTAAGAAATAAAATTGGTGTATTTGAAAGTCAGACAAGAGTTCATAGAAATTGGACATTAAGACAACATAGTTATGGAAACACTTTAGGAGCTCCATACGCAGTAGGAGATAACGATAGTGGAGTTCAATCAACTGGTAGTTTTCAATTTGGAGACACTAGAACACCTTCAATGATGAACGGAGTTCATATATCAGGTAGTAATTGGCAACACTCTCACGCTTTAATATTTGAAACAAATTTATCTGATTTAAGAATAAGACCTAATGTTCAATATGAACTACGATTAAGACCAATATTAAAAGTTGGAACAAAAGAAACTTCAACCGGTAGTAGTCGTGTAAATAAAGCAAGAGTTAGATTTTTTATTAGTGGTAGTAATATAAATCAAAATTTAAAAGATTTTGAAATACCACAAGTTTCAACACACCCACACGCGGTGGGAAATATGCATTTATTGGGAGACCCAATTAGAAATGATAATGGAGTTATTGCTTTAGAATCAGAAGATGATGTTGATAAAGATACTTTATTGGATTATGGAGTTGTTAGAATACCATTTACACCAGATTTTAAAAATGATGTGGTGGTAAACAACGATACTAAACTTCAAATAGCAGTTGAAGCTGGTGAACTCTTTTTAGGTAGAGTAGAAGTAATACCAGCCACAGATACCAACTTTAATCCAGATGAGTTTACATTTGTAGCTCCAATGCCTAAACTAGCCACAAGACCAGATTTCTTTGATATAGCAATACAATTTTTTGATAGAAATTCTAACAAAGCAAAATTTGTTCCAATTAAACAAGCAGTAAAATTTGAAGGTAGTAATGAAGTAATTCAAGGTGGTGATAATTTATTAACTGGTTCTATGTTTATAGGAAATACAATAGGACAAGGTGTAGAGATTGGTGGTGTAAATTCAGCATTTATTCGTTCAGTAAATTATCACGGATTTACATCAGCCTCAATGCAAGCAAACGGAACTGGTTCTGGGTTTATGATATTTTCCGGTTCAGTATTTCCAAACTTATCCGGTTCAGATAATTATCGTGGTGTTGGTATAGAACTTCACGACGGCAGTGGTTCATTTTTACAATACAGAACAGAAACAGGAGATGCTTCCGGTTCAGTATTTAAGGTTCAAACCAAAGACTTTATGTTTGGACAATCTGGTTCAGGTGGAGCGTTTATAAGTGGTTCAGATGGTAATTTAGAAATTAGTTCTTCTAATTTACATATATCTGGTGGAAACATATCTGCATCACAAATACACATTGACGGAGGTGTAATAACAGGTTCATTGGTAATTGGTGATAGTGTTACGGTAGATGCCGCGACAGCTAATCAAATTAGAGTTCCAACCGGTGGCCCACCATTTAAAGCAGAAATATTATCTGACGGATACGCAAGATTTTCAACCGGTTCTATAGCAAGTTTTAACATTGATAGTAATGCTTTTTTTACGACTGGTTCTAACTCATTTTACATATCTGGTTCAGCCGCTGGAGCACCGACACAAGCTGGAAGACAAAATCAATTTATATCAGCTTCTAAATTCCAAGTTAGTGCATTAGGAGATTTAACAGCATCAAATGTATTGATTGATGGTGGAACAATTACAAGTGATGTTACGGTACAAGGAACTTTCTCAGCTAATTCCATATTAACACCAGCCGGTGCAACAACACAAAACGCATCTGCAAGTATAACAGCAGACGGAGCCGCAAGATTTACATCTGCTTCTATTGCAGGATTTCGTATAAGTGAAACATCAATATCAAGTTCTAATGGTGCATTAGTATTGAGAGATAGTGGACAAATTACAGGTTCAAATGTTGATTTTAGTGGTGGAAAAATAGCGGGGTGGACTTTATCTACTTCTTCTATCAGTAGTAATAATTTAATTATATCTTCATCTGGTGCTATTCAATCAGCTAATTACATTCCAAATTTTAGAGGTTTTAATTTATCAACATTTGGAAATGGATTTTTAGAAGTAGAAGAAGCAAAAATTAGAGGAACTTTAAAAACAGCAGTTTTTGAAAAAGAAACCGTAAATGCAGTTGGTGGACAATTGTGGGTAGCAAATTCAACTACAATTAGTGGTTCTAGTGAAGCTGGTATAGGAAAAACAATAACATCAATGTCGGTTGAAAATGTTAGTGGTTTCGCAGATGGAGAAATAGCACTTATTAAAAAAGTAACACAAACAGGATTTTCATCAGAATACATTAGAATTAATAGTTCATCAAGAACTTTCCCAGAAGACGATAAAAATTTAAGTGGATTTATATTTGTATCTCGTTCAATTGATAATTCAGTTTCACCAATAGATACAGACACTTATCACGGATTAGGAGCGTTATCATCATCAATAAGTGAACTACCAGGAACAGGTTCTTCTTATACAGACGGACAAGTAATTGTTTCAACCGGTAGAACAGGTAGTGGATACATTAGATTAAACGCAAATCCAAATGATACTTTTACACCTTATATGGATATTGTTGAAAGAACAGGTAGTTCAGTATTTGATACTGAATTAAAAGTTCGTATTGGAGATTTGTCTGGATTGGGTGGAAAAATAAATGGAGCAAGTGTAGGTGGATTTGGATTAGCAACTGATAATGTATTTTTAACAGGTTCTTTCTTTGTTGGTGGTATCAACGAACACATTTCTTTCCAAACTGGTTCATTTGAAGCAAAATTAAATAAATTAAATTTAGACACACCTGGTTTAAAACTACAAGGTGAGGGAAGTGGTAGTTCTAATAAAATTTTATTAGGATTGGCAACAGCCTTAGGAAGTGGTGATGGTATTTTTATGGACGGAGGTGGAGATTTTAGAGCTGGTGGAGCATCATCAAATTTTGTTAAGTTTGATGCATCAGAAGGTGTTTTGACCGTAAGTGGTAGAATAAATATCGTAGGTGGTGGTGGAGTAGCCGATACACTAGCAGAAGTTTCACATAGTTATGGTATTGGTAGTGGTTCATTATCAGGTTCTATTGGAGCAAAAATAAATCCTTATGAAACTCAAGTTGATTTGAGTTCAACTGGTATGTCTTTAAAAAATACATTTGGTGGAGTTATATCAACATTTGGAACAACAGCAAAATTCTTTGGAAGTGCTAGTTTAACAGACTCTTATGGTGAAGTAGAAAAAGACGGATTACTAATTGTTAGTGGTGGTGTTACTTCATCATTCTTTGGAACAGATGTTATAGTTGGTCGTTCAGCAAACGATAGAACAGCATTAAGAATAACTGATGCTGGAGCACTAACAATTGGAACAGCAAACACTACAAACTTTTCAGTAGCTGCAAATGGTGATGTAACAATGACAGGAACTATGAATATTACTTCTGGTGATATCATAGATAAACTAGATTCTAAAATAAGTGTAAGTGGAAGTGAAGCATCCGCGGCATTTGCTGCAACCGGTTCTCAAGCATTTAATTCTGCATCATTAGCAGGATTTAAATTACCATTACAAACACAAGTTGTTTTAGATACTAGCGGTATGGCATTAAAGAAAGATGACGGAACAACTTTAGCAGATTACGGAATTGTAACTGAATTATTTAAAAATGGTGCAACTGACGATAAAGCAATATTGGGTGGTGATGGATTAGCTGTTGTTAAAGGTGGAGTGACTGCAAGTATCTTTGGTGAAGTATTAGAATTAAGAAGTTCAGTCATAGGTTCACAAACAACAGCAAGTTTAGATTCTAATGGATTAAGAATAATGAAAAGTGGAGTAACACAATCTAGGTTTGGAGCGGATACAATCGTTGGTAAAAATGCAACAGATAAAACTGCTTTAAGAATAACTAACGCCGGAGCATTGTCTATTGGAACATCAGACACCACAAACTTCTCAGTAGATGCAAGTGGTAATGTTTCAGTTGCTGGTAATATTACAATTGGAAGTGGAGCTCTAAAAGGTATATCAACAGCATCGTTAGCCGCTTCTACAGCCTCATTAATAGCATCTGATAACCAATTATTTACATCAGCATCACAAGCTAAAGAATCCGCTTCATTTGCCGCAAGTGGTTCACAAATTAAAGCATTAGAAGCCGCTTCTAATACACAAACTTCAGCAAGTAATGATGCCACTACAAAAGCAGATTTCGCTGCAACCGGTTCTCAAGTATTTAATTCTTCGTCATTAGCAGGATTTAAACTACCACTACAAACACAAATTGTTTTAGATAGTGGTGGTATGTCTTTACGAAAAGATGATGGAACGGTTTTAGCAGATTATGGAACATCAGTAGAATTAAGAGCAAACGGAAGCACCGCTAATAAAACTATTTTAAGTGCGACTGGTTTAGCTGTAACACAAAGTAATACTGGTGTTGCTAATTTCAGTTCACTAACCACAATCGGTGAATTAGCTGGACAGCATGTAGAAATTACATCATCAGGTGTAACATTAAAATCTGGTTCAACTGCTGTTGGAACATTTGGACAAGACATTACTGTAAACAACGAAACCGCAAGAGGATTTTTTAATGTCCAATCAGCATCAGTAAATGTCGGTAGATTTGCATCAGCATCATTTAGTCCAATTAGTATTGAAGGTATAAGTGCTTCTAATGCAATATTCGATAGAGTTTTCACAACCAATGTAAACACATCTAATGTTCAATCAACTGGTTCTATATCGTTATTTACAAGTAGAAGTTTTACCACATCAAACGCCACATCATCAGTTCCATTTGTGGTGCATGATGAAGTTAGTGGAACAGATGTATTGATGGAGCCAAGTTTTCAATTCTCAACATTGTATACAGCTAAAGGAACAGATGCAATGGAATTCCCAAGTGTAGCTTCCGGTTCCGGAACAGGTATATTTGATATTAGCACAACAATCACTTCTGACGGACAAAATTCAGCACCATTTAGAGGCGGTGCGGGTGGAGATACTTCAGCACCATTTAATGTATTAGGATTAAGAGTAATGAACGATACCGGAGATAACACTGGTGGTGGTGGTCGTTTCCAATTTAAAGGAGCTTTAGATTCCCAACCATATACATTTATAAACGCTATTGACAAAACAAGAATTGCACCAGCATTTAGAAACATTGGTGGTATTAGATTCCAAGTTAAAAATAGTGGAGCAATAGTTTCATTGGGTAATATAACAGCATTCGGTAATACATCAAACTTCACAACTTTATCTGATATAAAATATAAAAAAGATATAACTAGAATATCTGAATCATTAGATAGAGTATTGGAATTAAAACCTTCTAAGTTTGTATGGAAAACAACAGATACCGAAGATATTGGATTTATCGCACAAGAAGTTGAAGAAATCATACCAGAAGTTGTCTTGACGGATAAAGAAGGTATTCTTGGAGCACCAGATACTAAAGATTACAAAACAATAACTTATCCAAAGTTAATTCCATTATTAGTGGATTCAATACAAGAATTAACTAAGAAAGTTTCTACATTAGAAGACAAGATAAAAAAATTAGAGAAATAATATGTTTGACAATACATTACCAGTAAGTATGTCTGATGGTTCTCAACTAACACTTGACGATTCAGCATTAATATCAGGTTCAAATGTTATATCGTATAACTTTCCAGATATGATTGATGAATCAAGTGGAACATTCACAGATTATACAGCATCAAATTTAGATAATGGTTATCATACAACTTCAAGTATTGTTTCCAACAAAAGTTTTATCACGAGTTCAAATTACTATAATATAAACAACGACTTAAAAGTATCAGAACACTCTTATTTATTTTCAAGTGGTTCTAATGATTATTGGTCTTGGAGAAAACCTTCAGAAATACAAGTAGGTGATTATCTACTTGGTATCAACGAAGAAATAAGACAAGTAAGTAGTTCAGAACAGATTGTCAATGGAACAATTGGTTTATCTCAAATCAATGTTGAAGATGTAGATACTTTATTTGTCAATGGATATTTAGTTCACAATGGATTAGAAGACGACCCTGGTGGCGGTAGTGGAGCATCTTTTTCATTTGTGAATCAAAGTGCATCAATTCATTTAAATGCTAAACATAGTAGAAGTCCATTTTTAAATCAATTAGAACAAGATTCTACATCGGCATATTTGTTATCAGATATAAACGC
>LUMQ01000072.1_pt1 | contig 26238 bp, 26 predicted proteins | sample 729621 | NCBI WGS metagenome assembly LUMQ01 (sample SAMN03860259, study PRJNA289734) | marine metagenome | biome: seawater column; feature: ocean; material: water; isolation source: Red Sea water column Station 12 - depth 25m | place: Saudi Arabia: Red Sea | collected 2011-10-15 | depth 25 m | reverse complement strand
GAATTCACTCCAAGGATGGATTAGATGTTTTTGGTCCCAGTATTGTACCTGCTCTGGAGTAATCGTATCATTTTTGCCATCAAAATTCTGCAAAGTCACATCTCAATTCTTTGTTGTTTTATGAATTTTTATAATTACAGTCGGTTAAAATCCTGTCAATGCTGGCTGAAAAGTTCTGAGAGCAATCATTAATAAAAGCTTATGAGGCAACCTTATGAATTTATTATCAAATAAATTTCCAACTAAAGAATTGCAAACCCGTGATGCAGCCCATCATATGCATCCATTTACCGCACAGGCAGAATTAAGTGAAAAGGGTGCTCGCATTATAACACGAGCAAACGGTGTTTTTGTCTACGACTCAGAAGGAGAGGAGATATTAGATGCAATGGCCGGTCTTTGGTGCGTTAACATAGGCTATGGTCGTCATGAACTTGCTGAGGTGGCAGCACGTCAAATGAAAGAGTTATCATATTATAACACTTTTTTTCAAACCACACATATACCAGCAATCGAGTTAGCAGCAAAGTTGGCTGAATTAGCTCCTTATGACTTGAACCATGTATTTTTTGCCAGCTCAGGGTCTGAGGCAAATGATACAAATATTAGGTTGGTTCGACATTTTTGGGCCTTGAAGGGCAAGCCAAACAAGTCAGAATTGGTGGTCAGAAGGTGGAGATATGACACCAGAAGACTTTGGTTTGGCATGTGCCCAAAAATTAGAAGAAAAAATCAAATCGTTGGGTGCAGATCGCGTGGCGGCGTTCATAGCTGAGCCTGTTCAAGGAGCCGGAGGTGTTATTGTCGCTCCAGATACATATTGGCCTGAGGTGCAAAGAATATGTGATCACTACGGAATACTTTTAATTGCAGATGAAGTAATCTGTGGATTTGGTCGAACGGGTAGTTGGTTCGGCAGCCAAACCTTGAATATAAAGCCTGATATTATGACTATAGCAAAAGGTTTAAGTAGTGGTTACCAACCCATTGGTGGTTCAATAGTATCTGATGAAATTGAAAGTATAATTGCCAAAGATGAATTTAATCATGGCTATACTTATTCAAGTCACCCTGTAGCAGCAGCCGTGGCTCTTGAAAATTTACGTATTATTGACGATGAAAATATAATTGGCCATGTTAAAAATGATGTTGGACCATACCTAAAAAAAGCATGGGAAGGATTGTGTAATCATCCTTTAGTTGGTGAAGCAAAAATAGTAGGCATGATGGGCTCAATAGCACTAACACCAAATAAGGAAACGCGGGCTCCGTTTAAATCAGAAGCAGGTACAGTAGGATATATTTGTCGCGAAAGATGTTTCGCAAATAACCTTATTATGAGACATGTAGGTGACCGTATGATTATATCGCCTCCATTAATTATTACGAAAGCTGAAGTTGATATTTTAATTCAACGAGCCAATAGAGCATTAGATGAGGCAATGGAAAAAATAATTCAAGAAGGTTTAATGTGTTAATATCCTCTTTAAAAAATTTACATAAATTACTGGTACAATTCGATGTCTATCTCTGCACTAATAACACATGAAGATTGTTTGGAACATCTGACACCAACAGGTCACCCAGAGCAAGTTGCTAGGCTAGAGTATATTTTAGATGCATTGAAAGAGATGAATTTGTTACGTGTAAGTGCACCCATGGCGGCAGACGATGACATACTTAGAATCCATCCTCAAGAATACATTAGCTATTTAAAAGGCTCACTGCCTCAGACAGGTTATAAGTCATTGGATGGAGACACCTACATTTCTTCTGGCTCTTTAACAGCAGCATATCGCGCTGCAGGCGGTGTATTGAGAGCTGTAGACATAGTTTTATCTGGAGAAGCCAAAAATGCATTCGTTGCAGTGAGGCCTCCTGGTCATCATGCTGAAACTCAAACAGCTATGGGGTTTTGTTTGTTTGGCAATATTGCCCTGGGAGCGAAGCATGCACTAGATTTCCACGGGTTAAAAAGAGTTGCTGTTATTGATTTTGATGTTCATCATGGAAACGGCACCCAAGAGCTTTTATGGGATGAAAGCCGGTGCCTAACATTTACCTCACAGCAAATGCCTTTGTGGCCAGGTACGGGATCCAAGGAAGAACAAGGAAACTTTAACAATATTGTTAACATACCATTATCGCCTGGAAGCTCAGGAGTACTTATGCGTGAAAAATATGAAATGTTAGTTTTCCCAGCACTTCAAGAATTTAAGCCAGAACTAATTTTGGTCTCTGCTGGTTTCGACGCACATGAAGCTGATCCTCTTGCAGAGTTAAATTGGTCAACAGAAGATTTCTCTTGGTTGACAGAAAGGATTTGTAAAATCGCATCAGATTGCTGTGGTGGACGTCTGGTATCTACATTAGAGGGTGGTTATGATTTAGAAGCTTTGGCAGAATCTGTCAAAGCCCATGTTATTAAATTATGTGAGGCCTGATATGAATGATATACCTATTTCTGAAATGAATTTTGAGCAGGCGATGAATGAACTTGAAAGAATCGTCACACAGCTAGAGAGAGGAGATGTTCCCCTTGAAGATAGTATCGCTCTCTATGAAAGGGGCGCAGAACTAAAGAAAAGATGTGAGGCTAAGTTAAAAGAAGCAGAGCAAAAGGTTGCAGCGATAACCTTAGATGAAGAAGGATCAGTAACTGGAACAAAACCGCTAGAAGGCCTTTGATGTTTAAAGATCGTCTGGAGTTTTCTGCAAAGATTGTAGAAAAAACATTGCTCAATTATCTTCAAACGTTTGATAAAATTGAGATCGTTGACGCGATGCTTTACTCTCTAACAGGCGGTAAAAAATTAAGGGCATTTTTTGTAATGGAAAGTGCTGCACTTTTTGAAATTGATCCAAATTTAGCTAAATGGCCGGCTTCGGGTATTGAGGCTATGCATACTTACTCTTTGGTCCATGATGATTTGCCAGATATGGATGATGATGATCTACGGCGCGGACGTCCAACGGTTCACAAAAAATGGGATACAGCAACTGCTGTTTTGGTTGGCGATGCTCTTCAAGCGTTAGCCTACGAATTGACACTCAATAGTGATGTTCCTAATTCTACCAAGTTAGCTTCCAATTTGGCCATAGCAGCTGGTGCAAAAGGTATGGTCATGGGGCAAGCTTTAGATATCGCTGCTGAAAACTCCGATACGGCACTAAGTCTGAACGATATTATAAAGTTGCAACAAGGTAAAACAGGCGCGCTTATTTTATGGGCTGCTACTGCAGGTGCCCATATGGCGAGCGAAGATGTAAAGCCACTGGAAAATTATGCAAATGCTGTAGGTTTGGCGTTCCAAATAGCTGATGATTTATTGGATGCGACGGGTGATCAATTAAAAGCGGGTAAAAAATTAATGAAGGATGCGTCCGCAAATAAAGCTACTTTTGTCTCGTTATTGGGCGTTGATGGTGCTCAAAGAAAAGCTCGGGATTTGATTAGTGACGCATGTGACTCAATTTCAATTTATGGAGCGCGATCAGATGCCTTGAAACAGGCGGCTGAATTCGTTATTGCGCGGGATTATTAGTTTGAAAGAGAGAAATGTCTGATAATTCTTCTACTCCACTACTTGATAATATTAGCTCCCCTCAGGATCTAAAACTATTATCTGATGATCAGCTTTTTCAAGTTGCTAGAGAGCTGCGACAGGAAACTATATCAGCTGTTTCAGAAACGGGAGGACATTTAGGAGCCGGTCTTGGTGTTGTTGAACTAACAGTAGCTTTGCACGCTATTTTTGATGCGCCCAAAGATAAGATAATATGGGACGTTTCTCACCAAAGTTACCCACACAAAATTTTAACTGGAAGACGAAACCGCATTCGTACGCTTCGACAAAAAGATGGACTAAGTGGTTTTACGAAAAGGGCTGAAAGTGAATATGATCCATTCGGCGCTGCTCATTCATCGACTTCAATTTCCGCTGCCTTAGGTTTCGCAACAGCCAGGGACTTAGGTGGTTCTTGTGAAAGTGGTTTAGGTGAAACTATCGCAGTGATTGGAGATGGTTCAATGAGCGCAGGAATGGCTTATGAAGCTATGAATAATGCTGGTCATCTAAAAAAACGTCTGATTGTCGTCTTGAATGATAACGAAATGTCCATTGCACCTCCTGTTGGTGCTTTGTCTTCTTACCTGTCCCAGCTATATTCGGAAGAACCTTTCCAGGATTTTCGGCAGATAGCTAAAGGCGCTATTGGCTTTTTGCCAGAGCCTTTTAAAGAAGGGGCAAAAAGAGCCAAACGTTTACTGAAATCTATGGCTGTAGGAAATACGATCTTTGAGGCTTTAGGGTTTTCATACCTTGGACCTATTGATGGGCATGACTTAAATCAATTACTACCTATATTTCGGACCGTTCAAAAAAGATTAGATGGTCCCATTTTATTGCATGTGGTGACCAAAAAAGGAAAGGGGTATGTGCCAGCTGAAAAGGCAAAGGATAAAGGTCATGCTACAGGAAAATTTGATGTTTTAACTGGGAAACAAACGGCAAAAAAGTCTAATGCCCCTACTTATACGAAAGTTTTCGCTGATAGTTTATTAAAACATGCTGCTGATGATACTAAGATATGCGCGGTAACAGCTGCAATGCCAGATGGAACAGGATTGAGTTTGTTTTCTGAGCGATACCCAAGTAGATGTTTTGACGTTGGTATAGCTGAGCAACATGGTGTTACATTTTCAGCAGCGTTGGCTGCTGGTGGTATGAAGCCTTTTTGTGCAATGTATTCAACGTTTTTGCAAAGAGGTTATGACCAAGTTGTTCACGATGTTGCTTTGCAAAATTTACCAGTAAGGTTTGCAATAGATCGCGCTGGATTGGTTGGTGCAGATGGCCCAACACATGCAGGTAGTTTCGACATAGCTTTTATGGCTAATTTGCCAAACATGGTTGTGATGGCGGCCTCCGATGAGGCGGAGTTAGTTCACATGGTTGCAACCGCAGTTGAATACAGCGAGGGACCAATAGCATTTCGTTACCCCAGGGGAAATGGAGTAGGATGTGATTTGCCGTCAATCGGAAAACCAATTGAAATTGGGAAAGGACGTGTCGTTACGGCTGGAAATACTGTTTCTTTGCTTTCTTTTGGCACAAGGCTTCCTGAAGTATTGAAGGCATCAGAGACTTTAAAGCTAAAAGGTATTTCGCCAACGATTATTGATGCAAGATTCGCCAAGCCTCTCGATGAAAAATTGATTATTGATTTAGTGGAAAATCATGAAGCTATTATAACGATTGAAGAAGGTTCAATTGGTGGTTTTGGCAGTCATGTTCAACAGTTTTTATTTGAACAAGGTGTGTTTGATAAAGGTTTTAAGTTCAGGTCGATGGTTTTGCCAGATGTTTTTATTGATCAGTCAAGCCCAGAAGACATGTACCATCAAGCTGGCCTAAATGCTTCCCATATAGAAGACATGGTGCTTTCGTTACTTGGCTTAGAAACTTTAAAGCAGGTAAATATTTAGAGATTATCCTTCAATTTCTTTTAATAGGTTTTTTAAACCTGCTTTGAAGTCTGGATACATTAATTTAATACCCAGTTCAGTTTTAATTAATTGATTAGATACTCGTTTGTTTTCTTCGTAAAAACTCTTAGCCATTTCTGATAGGTTGGCGTCTTCAAAACGAATTGTTGGTGGTTCATTTACATTCAAAATCTTCGCTGCGTAGGCAATTATATCTTGCGGTGGTGCTGGATTATCATCGCAAAGATTATAAATAGAGTGCGGCTTTGGTCGTGAAATTGAGGCGAGAAGTGTTTGGATAATATCTTGAACGTGTATTCTATTAAATACCTGGCCAGGCTTGATAATCTTTGCTGCTTTTCCTTTTAAAACTTTTTGGAGTGGATTTCGGGTTGGGCCGTAAATGCCACCCAGTCTAAATATGTGAATAGGCAAACTCTTTTGCTCGAGCCATTTATTTTCGGCCATTACTCGAGCAGCTCCACGTTTTGTTGAAGGTTTAAGTGGTGAACTTTCGTCCACCCATTCACCCCTTGTATCGCCATAAACGCCGGTTGTAGAAAGATATCCCGCCCATTTAATTTGACTGGAGTTATCCTTTATATCTGCTCCATAAATTTGCATAACTGGATCATCATTACTTTTTGGTGAGACCGAGCTCAGTATTATTTGAGTGTCTTTGATTATAGATTTTAATTCATTGCTTCCCCACAAAATTGGAATAGCTCCAGAATTTTCAATATCAGAAAATTTGTCTTTTGACCTGGTCGTCCCAAATACTTTCCATCCTCTATTGACAAGATAAGGAGTTAAAGCTTGGGCGGTGTATCCATGACCAAAAGATAAAAGCGTTAGATCCATTCCCTTTTCTCTCTCAATAGACAATGATGACTTATTGAATGCATTATTAATACAATATAAATTTAAAAACATATGTATTTTTATGGAAGTCGATATTGGTTGTTAAAAGATTTAACTATTACTTTCATGAGTAATTTTAATTTTATGAGATAGATTAAAACGCTGACTTTAGTAAAAGGATCAAAAATGCGAGATATTGTTATTTTAGACGGAGCCAGAACTCCAATTGGAACATTTGGAGGTTCTTTGGCAAATACTGCACCTATAGATCTGGCTGCCTCGGTGACTAAGGCCGCTATAGAACGTTCGGGTGTAGAGCCGTCTCAGATTGGGCATGTTGCTTTTGGCCATGTAATAAATACAGAACCACGTGATATGTATTTAAGTCGTGTCGCTGCATTGGATGCTGGTATATCTGAGGAAACACCTGCAATGAATGTAAATCGCTTATGTGGCTCAGGCGTTCAGGCGATTGTCTCGATTATACAGTCTATTGCTTTAGGTGATGCAGAATTTGGGCTCGCTGGTGGTTCTGAAAATATGAGCCGTTCTCCTTACTCTGTTCAGGGTCAGAGATGGGGAGCCAAAATGGGTGATGTAAAGACATTAGATATGATGCTTGGAGCTTTAAATTGTCCTTTTGGAACAGGACATATGGGAGTAACAGCAGAGAACGTAGCGCGCGAAAATAATATATCTCGCCTTGACCAAGATGAATTCGCTTTAGAGAGCCAAAAAAGAGCTGCCCTGGCTGAGTCAAATAACCTGTTTGATGATCAAATTATTCCAATAGAAATTAAGGTAAAAAGGGATTTTGTCCCTTTTGAAAAAGATGAGCACCCTAAAACAACAACTCTAGAAGACTTGGCGTCTTTGCGTCCAGTATTCGAAAAAGATGGAACGGTGACTGCAGGTAATGCTTCCGGAATAAATGACGGTGCTGCAGCGATTGTCCTATCATCGGCAGATGCGGTTGAAAAATATGGTTTAAAACCAAAGGCTAGAGTTTTGGGCTATGGACATGCTGGAGTAAGGCCTGAGGTTATGGGAGTTGGACCAATCCCAGCAGTACAAAATCTATTGAAAAATACTGGTCTATCGATATCTGATTTTGATGTTATTGAAAGTAATGAAGCATTTGCTGCTCAAGCGATTGCGGTAAACCGTGGCCTCGATTTAGACCCAAAAGTTGTGAATCCAAATGGAGGAGCGATTGCTTTAGGTCATCCAGTTGGTGCAACTGGCGCAATAATTACCTTAAAGGCTTTATACCAGCTGGAAATTATCAATGGGAAGCGAGCTTTGATTACAATGTGTATTGGAGGAGGTCAGGGAATTGCTTTGGCCATTGAAAGGATTTAATTTCAAAAATTTACCCTCAGCTTTTCATTTGTTCCCAGAATGATTTGACTGAAGAAAAAAAGCTGTTTGTTTCTGGATTGTTATCTTCAGAAAGCTGCTCGAACTCTTTTAAAAGGTCTTTTTGGTGCGCAGTCAAGTTAACAGGAGTTTCAACTGCAAGCTCGATAAACATATCACCATATTGAGAAGATTTAATGGCAGGCATACCTTTGGATCGCAATCTCATTTGCCTTCCAGATTGGCTTCCAGCTGGTACTTTCACTCTGCTTCGGCCGCCATCCATAGTAGGAACTTCTATATCTCCACCAAGGGCTGCACGCGCCATTGAAACAGGAACACGGCAAAATAGATTATGGCCATCTCGTTCAAAAATTTTGTGTTGTGCTACCTCTATAAAAATGTACAGGTCTCCTTGCGCTCCCCCACGCACACCAACCTCTCCCTCTCCGGAGAGCCTAATCCTGGTTCCTGTTTCTACACCCGCAGGAATATTGACAGATAATGCCCTGTCTTTTTTTGTTCTTCCTTGCCCGCCGCATGACCTACAAGGGTTTTTTATGACTTGGCCTAGACCAGAGCATGCAGGACAAGAACGCTCAACAGTAAAAAAGCCTTGAGAGGCACGAACTTTACCCATACCTGCACATGTTGAACAAGTTGTAGGTTCAGTTCCGCTTTGTGCCCCTGATCCGTTGCAGGGAGTGCATTGAACTGTAGAGGGAACATTAATTGTTTTTTGCAAACCCGAGTATGCTTCTTCCAATGTCACTCTGAGGTTATAGCGAAGGTCAGAACCTCTTGTAGAGCGATTTTGGCCGCTCCTTCCTCCCATCATGTCTCCAAAAAGGTCGTCAAAAACATCGGAAAAGGCACTGGAAAAATCGCTGCCACCAAAACCTCTAGCTCCTCCGCCTCCCATACCTCCTTCAAAAGCAGCGTGGCCATATCTGTCGTAAGCCGCTTTTTTTTCTTCATCTTTCAGAATATCGTATGCTTCATTGGCTTCTTTGAATTGAGCTTCGGCATTCGGATTATCCGAGTTTCGATCGGGATGGAGTTCTTTTGCTTTAGTTCGAAATGCTTTTTTTATTTCTTCCTGAGAAGCGGCTTTATTTATGCCTAACACTTCATAGTAATCGCGTTTTGACATAATAATAGCCCTTCTTAAAAAATAATGGCCAACCTGTAAAATACAGGTTGGCTGATTTTCTTAAAATCTACTTAGTTTTTCTCGTCACCTAGATCTTCAAAATCAGCGTCAAGAATATCATCATCTGCGTTTGCAGCAGCGTTATCACTTGCATCAAAAGGAGCAGTGTCGTCCTCATTTTCTTGGTTTGCTTTGTAAATCGCTTCGCCTAATTTCATGGCAGCATCTGTCACGTTTTGGATGCCTGATTTAATTTTTCCGGCGTTTTCAGTTTCAAGGTCATCCTTCAGAGCAGAAATAGCTAATTCAATGGCCTCTATCGTCGTAGGATCAACTTTGTCTGAATGATCCTCCATTGATTTTTCAGTTGAATGTATGAGGCTTTCTGCTTGGTTTTTAGCTTCTATAAGTTCACGTCGTTCCTTATCTGCCTCTGCATTATCTTCTGCATCTTTTACCATTTGCTCTATATCTTCATCAGAAAGGCCGCCTGAAGCTTGGATAGTAATTTTTTGTTCTTTTCCAGTGCCTTTGTCTTTTGCAGAAACTGATACAATTCCATTTGCGTCAATATCAAAAGTAACTTCGATTTGAGGCATTCCTCGAGGGGCTGGTGGAATTTCCTCTAAATTAAATTGCCCAAGTATCTTGTTATCAGCAGCAAGTTCTCGTTCACCTTGAAAAACTCTTATTGTCACAGCGTTTTGGTTATCTTCTGCAGTTGAAAAAACTTGTGATTTTTTTGTTGGAATAGTTGTGTTTCTTTCGATTAAACGTGTGAAAACCCCGCCTAGCGTTTCAATGCCCAACGACAGTGGAGTTACATCAAGTAGTACAACGTCTTTAACATCACCTTGAAGAACTCCAGCTTGGATTGCTGCTCCCATTGCAACTACCTCGTCCGGATTAACACCTTTATGTGGCTCTTTCCCAAAGAATTTTGTCACTTCTTCAATGACTTTTGGCATCCTTGTCATACCGCCAACTAATACGATTTCATCTATATCATCTGTAGATAGGCCAGCGTCTTTAAGAGCTGCTTGGCAAGGCTTTATTGATGCTTTTATCAAGTCGCCCACCAGTGACTCAAGTTTAGCACGAGTTAGCTTCATAACCATATGCAGGGGTTGCCCTGTTTTCCCATCCATTGAAATGAATGGTTGGTTTATTTCTGTTTGATTAGCCGATGATAACTCTATCTTTGCTTTTTCTGCTGCTTCTTTTAAACGTTGCAAGGCCATTTTATCTGCAGTCAAATCAACGCTGTTTTCCTTTTTGAATTCATCAGCCAGATAGTTGACAATCCTCATGTCAAAATCTTCGCCGCCTAAAAATGTATCACCATTTGTTGATTTTACTTCAAATAGGCCATCATCAATCTCTAAGATAGTTACGTCGAATGTACCGCCACCTAAATCATAAACGGCGATAGTTTTTGTTTCTTTTTTATCTAAACCGTAAGCTAATGCAGCGGCGGTTGGTTCATTTATAATTCTTAAAACATCTAAGCCAGCAATTTTACCAGCATCTTTTGTTGCTTGCCGTTGGGCGTCATTGAAATAAGCAGGTACAGTTATTACGGCTTCTGTTACATCTTCGCCTAGGTAGCCCTCAGCTGTTTCCTTCATTTTTTGTAGGGTGAAAGCTGAAATTTGAGAAGGACTGTATTTTTCGTCTTTTGCTTCAACCCAAGCATCTCCATTTCCACCATCTACAACAGAAAATGGAAGATTTTTTTTATCTTTTGCCAAGTCAGAGTCATCTATTCTTCGTCCAATTAAGCGCTTAACTCCAAAAACAGTATTGCTGGGATTTGTCACAGCTTGTCTCTTTGCTGGTTGACCAACTAGTCGTTCATCGTCAGTGAATGCAACAATTGAAGGTGTAGTTCGAGCACCCTCGGCATTTTCAATAACTCTAGGCTGGGATCCGTCCATTATAGCTACACAGCTATTTGTGGTGCCTAAATCGATACCAATAACCTTACCCATATTTTTCTTCCTTTTGCTTACACGCTCATAATTAAACGGTATACCGCATCCTTATATCGCATTTTTAAAAACAGTATTGCGGACCGTAGACTCTGACAGGCGGTATATAGGGAGGCTTAGGGGGACCTGCAAGCGTACAGCACAAAATTTTTTTATAAAATTTAATAAAAATGACCAAAGTCAGTAAAAATTTAATCCTATTGCTAGCATATTCATACAAATTACTGTCAATATCATACTTGAAAAACCCAGGAAGCCAGTCAGCCTAACATGGACTATATTAAACTTTGTCAAATTTTTAGATCTTTAGCGCTCAAAAGTGGCGACGCCATCATGGATGTCTATAACAGTGACAAGTTCGAGGTTTCGGTGAAATCTGATGATAGCCCTATCACTTTAGCGGACAAAAAAGCAGATGAAATTATAACAAAAGGTCTTCGAAAATATTTTCCTAACGTGCCTATTATAACTGAAGAGCAAGACAGTTCCCATGATGTGCATGCCCCATTTTTTTTCATAGTAGATCCTCTGGATGGAACCAAAGAATTTATCAACCGCAGGGGTGATTTTACGGTCAATATAGCCTTAGTGGATCAAGGAGCTCCTATAAGAGGTATTGTTTACGCACCAGCATGCAGAAGATTATTTTACACAGACTCAACAGGTTTAGCTATAGAGGAAAAAGGTGCTTTTGATATTTCAAAAATGGGTTTGGTTAAAAAAATTCAAACAGCTTTGCCCGACAATAAGGCCCTGAAAGTGGTGGCGTCTAAGTCTCACCGTGACCAAAAAACGAATGAATATATATCTGAATATCAATACAGTGACTTAGTAAGCGCAGGATCGTCTTTGAAGTTTTGTTTAATCGCTGCAGGTGAAGCAGATCTTTACCCTCGCCTAGGCCCAACTATGGAATGGGATACCGCAGCAGGACATGCAATATTATCTGCTGCTGGGGGCCATGTTTTGAAAATGGAAGATAAAGAGCCACTGAAGTATGGAAAACCCAATTACAAAAATCCCTTTTTCTTAGCAGCTTCAAAAGGGGTTGAACTTAAATAGGTTTTCACAAGCACCCCATGGGTGTTAAGGTTCAATTTTATATTTGAGAAGCTATTTAAGCAGCCTGAACGTTAGCGGGTTCGGTCAAAATTGTATACAGAGTTGATGGTTTAGGATTAGATCTTAATTTTGCAACAATAGATTGTTCGCGAAGCGTTCTGGAAACAAGGGCCAAAGCCTTAAGATGTTCTACCCCAGCAGATTTGGGCGCAAAGAGACCAAAGACTATGTCCACTGGTTGCTTATCAATTGCGTCAAATTCAACTGGGTTTTCTAAAAGCACAAAAGCTCCTACAACTTTATCTAATTGTTCCAAACGAGCATGAGGTAACGCAATACCACCTCCAACTCCAGTTGGTCCTAGCGACTCTCTTTCCATCAGTGCTTCAACTGTTTGAGAATAATCAGTTTGATAACACGCCTCTGCAATTCCAGCAATGTCATGTAGCAATCTCTTTTTGCTAGACACAGACGAGAAAATACGAATCGCTTCTGGCTTTAACAGATTTGAAAATTCCATTTATAATTTGCTCTTCTAAACACCCTTTAAGGTGATTATTTCAGCTAGGCTCTATCCAACCTAAATTTCCATCTTCACGCCGAAATAATATGTTTACACCCTGTTTTTTATCACTTTTAAACAAAAGAAAAGGTTGTTTTGATTTTTCTAATTCTTCAGCGGCTTCTATTACAGAAAGAACAGGGAAAACTTTATCTGTTTCTGCAACTATTAAAGGTCCGGAAGAGCTAGTCGAATCTAGTAAACCATCTTTCGTGGCGTTCGTATACGATGTTGGGTCAATAAATTCAACCGATTGATTTTGGTCTTTTTGATGTCCTTTAAGCTTTCGTTTATAGCGACGCAATTGCTTTTCCACCTTTTCAGCACATGCGTTAAATGCGGCATAAATCTCGGCCTTTGAAGCTTTTGCTTGAGCGGTTAATCCGGTTGATAAATGAATAATTGCGTCGCACACAAATTCGTGACCACTTTTGGAAAAGATTATTTGTGCATCTGTTGGGCGTTCAGCATATTTATCGATAGCTTCGTTAAGCTCATCTTTTACATAGTTTTGTAGAGCATCACCAATGTTGATATGAATTCCCGAAATTTGATATTGCATATAAGTGTCCTTAACATAGGCCGTCTAAGGCGAATTTTGACTTTACAGCAATTATAGGTTTGCATTTCAAAGCAGCTTTGCTTTGTAATTTTGCTTTTTCAGAGCAGCAACAAAATTTTTACCCAAATTGCCCTGTAATTTTATTGAAGAACTTTGAACTTACTATGTCAATAAAAATGAGTTAAAAAATCGACTTATCTAAAGGATGTTAAAATCGTTACCGAGGTATACTCTTCGAACATTATCATTATTTACAACATCTTCTGGCAATCCGGAAACAATAACCCTCCCGTCATGTAAAATGTATGCTCTGTCTACGATCTTGAGTGTATCTCTAACATTATGGTCTGTTATGAGAACCCCTATACTTCTACTTTTCAATTCTGAAACAAGGTTGCGAACATCATTTACCGAAATCGGATCAACGCCAGCGAAAGGTTCGTCTAGTAGTATATACTTTGGATCAGTGGCTAGGGCACGAGCAATTTCTACTCTACGACGCTCACCACCAGATAAAGCAAGTGCTGGAGTTCTTCTCAAATGTTCAATTCGAAAATCTGATAATAGTTTTTCCAATTTTGCCTGTCGCTCTGACTTTAAAGGTGTTGAAATATCAAGTATTGATTTTATGTTATCCTCCACATTCAAACCTCTGAAGATAGAAGTTTCTTGAGGTAGATAAGATAACCCCATTCTGGCGCGGCGATACATAGGCATGGTTGTGACGTCCATTCCGTCTATTTTTACCTGGCCACCATCGGATGAAGTGAGGCCGGCTATAGAATAAAAAGTAGTCGTTTTCCCAGATCCATTTGGGCCTAACAGGGCAACTACTTCCCCTCTTCTAAGCTCTAATGAAATATCGTGAATAATTATTCTTTTTCTATAGCTTTTTCTCAGCCCTGTGACTTGTAGTCCCGTATCATTTTCTAATACCTTAAAAGACGACATTTAATTGGTGCTCGGTAAAATTACGGTTTTAACGCCACCCAACAACTGGGTTAGACCTGTTTTTGTATCAATTAAAATCTGGTCAGCTAGTATTTTATTGGAGCCTTGAACCAATTGTGCGTTTCCTGTTAAAGAGATAGAATTTTCAATTAGGGAGTAAACAGCCTTATCGGCCTTAGCAATATCCGTATTACTTTTTAGCTCGACATTTCTTTCTGCTAAAATTTTCTCCAAGTTATTGTCAGTTTTAGAATAAATTACCTTAACATATTCAGCGTTCAATGTTGATTTACCTTGAGTTATTTTTACCCCATCAAATAATTCAGCAATATTTTTTGCTTGATTAAAAATCAAACTATCGGAGTTGAAATGCAGCGGTTCATTTCTGTCATTTGATAGCGAACCAAAACCAGCATTTTGTGAATGCGCCATACTAGATAGCAACACTGAGAGTAAAAAGATTTTTATAAGTTTTGACAAGGTTATGCTCTAAAAATACTAATAGCCACTATATATCATTTCAACGCCTTTAGTAAAACTTATTACTAAATCAGGCGAATTATTTTCCTTAAAGATTTCAAGTTGTCCAGCCTTCACATTATTGTTTGAAAAAATGCCTTTAACTGGCCCATTGGCTTGAATAAGCGTTGTGTCGAGAGATACAGATATTTTGGAGGCGGTAATTTCTATTTTATCTTCCGTTCCCAATAAAACGTTATCTATAAATATTAAGTTTTTTTCATTTTTATTAAGCAAAGCTTTATCAGATGACAAAAAGACACCGGGCCTGTTTTCGGAAAGTATTTTAACGCTTGCGGATTTTATAAGAGCTGTATCTTTTCGTTCAGTTGCAACAATTTGCTGTGCCTTAATTTGAAGTTCATCTCCAGAATTAGTTATTGATGAATATAAGGGCTCAGTTAGGCCATCATTTAGAGAAGCAAAATTCACATCTTTGGCAAAAGGAATTTCTGTACTGGGTTCAATTTTCTTTGCTGACCAAAAAATTAAAAGAATAGCAAATAAGCCTAAAAAAAATAACAAAAGTTTTAAGTAAAAAATTGCATTTGAGTAACTGATTTGTAATCCGGACATTTATCAGACCGTTTTAATGCTCAAAAATATCAATATCATTCCAGCCTTTTATGTCTAATACTGCCCGAGAAGGAAGAAATTTGAAACATTCATTCGCTAATTCGGATCTATTCTCACGTGTAAGCATTTCGTTTAGTTTTTCTCTTAACGCATGCAAATATAAAACGTCGGTTGCAGCATATTCTATTTGTGCTTTGCTTAGGTGTTTGGCACCCCAGTCACTTGATTGCTGTTGTTTGGAAATATCAACATCTAATATTTCTGAGAGAAGGTTTTTCAATCCATGTCGGTCAGTATAGGTTCGAGCAATTTTACTAGCAATTTTGGTACAATAAACAGGAGAGGTTATAACCCCAAAAGTAGAGAATAAAATAGCAATGTCGAAACGCCCAAAGTGAAATAACTTTAATATTTTATCATTGCTTAACAAGTTCACTAGATTGGGCGCTTTAGCTTGGCCTTTTTCTATTTGGATAATATGGGTGTTTCCATCACCAGATGAAAGTTGTACGACGCAGAGCCTATCTCTACTAGGATTCAAGCCCATAGTTTCGCAGTCAATTGCTACTATCTGGCCTAGGTCAAGGTCTTCAGGTAAATCCTCACTATAGGTAAAATTTGTCACTGGTTTTTCCTTTTTCCCAATCCCTTAATAATCAAATAACTATTAGCTTGCGATCAAGCAACCATAGAAAATTTATATTTAATAAGACCAAATTTAATAATAAACTAAAAAATGAACAGGAAAATTGATAAGCTGTACATTTTTATCAAGGCTATTTTGACGAATGATGATCTCAAATAATTTATTCTCTCTTGAGAGCAAAACAGCTCTTGTCACCGGTGGATCTACCGGTCTTGGACTCATGGCAACTGCTGGTTTAGCCGCAGCTGGTGCAAAGGTTTTTATTGTTTCTAGAAAATTAGAAAATTGTGAAAAAGCTGCCAATAAAATTAATAACTGCAATTTTAAAGGTCAGGTTGTTCCTTTTAAAGGTGACTTAAGTAGCGAGGCTGGGATAAGTAATATAGTCAACGAACTTCATAAAAAGAATTCGGAACTTCATGTTTTGGTTAATAACGCTGGAAGAACATGGGGATCTAATTTTGGCAGTTTTCCTTATGATGCTTGGGAAAAAGTTTTAAATCTTAATGTATCCGCTCTATTTCACTTAACTCAAAAACTGGTTCCGCTATTAGCGGCCTCTGCAGAACGAGATTCTCCAACACGTGTCATTAATATTGGTAGTGTCATGGGTGAGGTTCCAATGGGTGATGGTGCCTATTCGTATGCTGCCTCCAAATCTGCAGTCCATCATATTACCAAAATTTTAGCTAAGGAATTAGCTGAGAAAAACATAACAGTTAATGCACTCTCGCCTGGCCCATTTCAATCTAACATGACAGATTTTGCGATTGGAGACCCTAAAGGTAGTACCCGCGTTTCCAAAAGAGTTCCTTTAAAACGTATTGGGAAAACTGAAGATATTGCGGCTTCCATTCAATTTTTATGTGGTAGAGGGGGTTCATATATCACTGGGGCAATACTGCCTGTTTCAGGTGGAATAAATGTTTCAACGGGACCGAGTATTTTTGGTGAGGAATGATTTGCTGAGTTTTGAAGATCTTAAGAAAAAAATAGGTTTGGAGGTTGGTGTTTCAAAATGGTTCACCATTGATCAAGAAAGGATTGATAAATTTGCAGATGTAACAGAGGATTGGCAGTATATTCATGTCGACCCAGTTGCTGCTATGAATACACCGTTCAATGGGGCTATAGCGCATGGTTTTTTAACAGTTTCGTTACTTTCTGCTATGTATTATGATGCGGTTCCTGAATTGGAGGAATCTGAATTAGGAGTAAACTACGGATTTGATAAGATAAGGTTTCTCTCACCAGTAAGAGTTGGATCTAGGGTGCGGGGTCACTTTGAACTTATTGATATTAGAAAGGTAAGAGATCTTGAGGTTTCGACAAATTGGCGCGTTGAAGTTGAAATAGAAAATTTTGACAAACCAGCGTTAGTCGCCCAATGGATTGGGCGTCAGTACTTATCAAAAGGCTGGAGTAAAAATGGCCAAAAATAAATTTGATTTTGACGCTGTATCAATATGGGCTGAAATAAACATTGAGAAATTCTCTAGACCCGCAAAGTATACTAAATTTAATTCTGGTCAGTCCAACCCAACCTATCTCGTTGAAACCTCACAAAAGAAATATGTTCTTCGTAAAAAACCTGAAGGTAAATTATTAAAATCGGCCCATGCAGTTGATAGAGAATATAGGGTTCAGTTGGCTTTGCAAAATAGTGAGGTGCCAGTTCCTAGAATGGCCGCATTTTGCTCTGATCTAAGTATTCTAGGTACTGAATTTTATATTATGGACCATATAGAAGGTACTTGTTTTGAGGATCCACGTTTAAATATCTTTGCAAAGGATCACCGTTATTCAATCTTTGAAGAAATGAGCACTATTTTAGCAAAAATACATAAAGTTGATTTATTAAAGGTTGGTCTTTCAGACTTTGGTCCCGGCGGTAATTATTTTAGCCGGCAAATTACTCGGTGGACAAAACAATATCTTTCTTCTGAGACAGATAAAATTGAAAAAATGGACCAGCTGATAAAATGGTTAGAAGAAAATATTCCAGAAGATGATGAAAGACGATGTTTAGTTCATGGTGATTTTCGTTTAGATAATTTACTTTTTAACCCAAACGAAAATAAATGTGTTGCAGTATTGGATTGGGAGCTTTCGACCATAGGACATCCATTTGCAGATCTTGCAAGTGTTTTGATGCAATGGTCAATGCCCCCTGGTTTAGAGGGACGCGGCCTGCAAGGAGTAAACAGAAAACAGCATGGTCTTATGGAAGACCAAGAATTTGTTGACTCTTATTGTAAAATAATGGGCTTAGACGGAATTCATAAATTTGAATTTTATATGGCCTTTGCTTTTTTCCGCATGGCGGCCATTTTGCAAGGGGTTAAGAAAAGAGGTCTTGAGGGTAATGCATCAAATCCGGCGAAAGCCATAAAACTTGGCAATTTAGTAAAATTGTTTGCAGAAAAAGGAATAGCCATTTTAGAGAGATAGTAAGGAAATTTTATTCAGTCAATCCAACCACTTAAGTTTTTCTCGATCAATGAAGACAGGGCAGAGATATGGGCATTGTTATCATTTAAACAGGGTATGTAAGTAAACTCTTCTCCTCCAGCTTCTTCAAAACTTTCTTTAATCTCCTCATTTATTTCTTCTAAAGTTTCAATGCAGTCAGAAGAAAAAGCCGGAGCAATAACCGCAATAGATTTTTTATTTTCTTCTTCAACCAATCGCGCAACTTCCTCAACTGTGTAAGGTTTAAGCCATTCTTCTGGTCCAAATTTGGATTGGAAGGTAGTAATAATATCTGTGTCTTTCCAACCAAGTCGCTCTTTTAACAAGCGGGTAGTTTTTTGACATTGGCAGTGATAGGGGTCGCCCTGCATAAGGTATCTTTTGGGTACTCCATGATAGCTGCAAACAAGAACTTCTGGTTTTATTTCTTTTTTGGCGTAAGCGTCCTCTACGGATTTTGCTAAGGCATCAATGTACAAGGGTTGTTCGAAATATGGCTCTACAACTCGAATAACTGGTTGCCACTTCTCCTTCATTAAAGCTCTAAAAAACTGGTCATTTGCTGTTGCTGATGTTGCGCCAGCATAATGAGGGTAAAGTGGAAAAAATAAAATTTTTGAGCAACCCTCTTTGACCATCTCTCTTACTTTGGACTGTGTTGAGGGGTTGCCGTAACGCATGCAAAAGTCAACTTTAATTTTTTGACCATATTTTTTTTCCATGAAATCTTTTATTTTTACGGTTTGATTTCTCGTTATGGTCATTAAAGGACTTTCATTTTCCTCATTATTCCAAATAGATTTATAGGCCGCTCCAGATCTAGATGGGCGGGTTGATAAGATTACCAGTTGCAACAGGGGCTGCCATAGCCAGGGTGAATAATCTATGACACGCCTGTCTGATAAAAACTCTGACAAGTAGCGTCTCATTGACCAATAATCATAATTATCGGGAGTCCCCAAATTGGCTAGAAGGACACCAATTCTTTTGCTTGGAACTTTTGGATGATCGCTACTAGCGTGTTGCGGAACTTTGAGTTCAATTGCTTCATCAAACATGGTCTGTTTTCTCTTATCTATTTATTATGGAAATGAGGTAAGTCATTGTGCTGAATGGTCAATCTTTGAGTTTTTCTTCTGTTACGTTTAGCGCATCAGCAAGCCTGATTGATGCAGAGCCAGGTTTGAGCGGTTTTGGCTGGTCGCTTGATGGAGCCCAGCCGGTCAAAGTGATCAACTCAAAAGTTGCTTCTATTTCTTTTTTATTTGAATTTTGGTCACTAACATATTTATCAGACATCAAAGAAAAAAGTTTTCGGTGAGAAAATTTCTTCAATCTATCGGTTTGAACGTTGGTTTCACCCATCCTACGAAGATCATACAAAAGATCTATTGGGTTTTTATAACTTACCTTATGCACGGTGCTGTCCGCTACAGGTAAAGCAAAACCTGAGCGCATTAAAAAAGCGCCGGCATCGCGGATGTCTATCATTGGTAAAACTCTTGGTGAAATACCGCCAGTCAGTTCCAGTTCCGATGCTGCAATAGAGTCTCTGAGTTCATGAAGTGTCTGGCCGCCAAGAAAATTACCTAGAAACAAACCTCCTTTTTCCATAACCGACTTGCACTGAATTAATTGGCCAACTGGATCATTGGAGTAATGTAGAGACATTCCATGGATTACTAAATCATAATTTTTGTTAGAAAACCTCAATAATTCTTCATCAGAGATGACATCAGCATTATGAAAAGTATTCCTCCAAGGATATAAATGCCCACTGATAATTAATATTTTTTCAAATCGCTTTTTTATTATGTGCAGTCGATCTTTTATGTCTTGTATAGCCAATTTTTGAAGAAAGTTGTCTTCTTTATCTGACTTAGCTCTCCTTTTTGCTAGAGCCTCTTTATCAATAATTTCCTTGCTACTTTTCATAAGGTTGAAATAAAGAGGTTTTTTATAATTTACAAAGTTTATGTTTCTGTTTCCCTTGAAATTATTGCGAATTGTTGTCTATCAAATTGAAAATTACTGAATTAAAATAAAATTAACTTTTCGGTTAGAGTTTTTTACTATGCAAATTGATATATACACTTCACCGCTTTGTGGCTTTTGCACGATTGCAAAAAATTTACTTCTAAAAAAGGGTGTGGAGTTTACAGAGTATGACGTTCTTAATGACCCATCCCTAAAACCTGTCATGCTGAAACGAGCAAATGGTGCTCACACTGTACCTCAAATTTTCATCAATGATCATCATATCGGAGGATGGAATGAATTATTTTCCTTAGAGCAAGCTGGGAAATTAGATAAAGTCCTAATGGCTAAATAAATATAACCTTATTGTAAAAAATTCATTCTATCCAAAATTATGGTTTGAAAAATACAACTAGACTTAGTTAAAAAAGCTAGGGTACTAATACAATCTGTGATGAGAGGCGTAGATTTTCAGGTTCTAACAAATGAGTGATGACAATAGTACACTTGCGATTTCTTTATTCAGTGAGGTGTTGACGGTCGATCAATTGTTAAGATTACAACTGGCAAAAGTATTACCTAAGGGAATGGAGTTATCTCACTTTTCCGTGTTAAATCATTTAGCGCATATTAATATTGAAAGAACACCTGCCCAGCTTGCAAAAAGCTTTCATGTTACACGGGGGGCTATGACTAATACGCTTCGCCGGTTAGAGGCTTCTGGATATGTGCACATCCGCCCAGATTGGGATGATGCTCGAAAAAAAAGGGTAGCGATAAGTTCATCGGGGCGTATGGCGCGCGATAACGCAATCTCTGCGGTTGCTCCATTTTTAAATGAAGCTGTATCTGACCTAGGCAAAGATCATTTCAAACAAATTTTGCCAATTTTGCGGGGATTAAGAGTAAAATTAGAACAATAGCTATTTATTTTGCTTGTTTGAATTGCTGTTCTATATTTTTTCTATTATCTGCTTTTCTAACTAACAATAGTCTGTTGAGGAATCTATGTATCGCGTTTGGAACTTTTTAACTAACTATTCTCTTCTTTTGATTTTTGGGGCACTAATTGCCTTGATTTGGGCAAATACAAATCCTCACAGTTATCATCATCTGGTAGAGTACCCACTATGGTTTAATGACTGGCTTGGACCTAGTTATAAATATTGGGCCAAAGCTTACGGAGAAGGATATGACGCCTTTTCTTCTGGTGGCGCAACCAATGTCCTGAGTTTTCATTATTTAGTAAACGATATTGGAATGGCTTTCTTTTTTGCCATAGCTGCCAAAGAAGTATGGGAAGCAATCATTCTAAAAGATGGTAGCCTTCGCGGTAAAAAGGCTGCTACGCCGTTGGTTGCAACTGCTGGTGGAATGTTTGGGCCAATTGCCGTCTATTTGGGATTGGCGGCTTTCTTGGGCTCAGATACATATAACGCTGTTCAGAATGGTTGGGCTATACCTACTGCAACTGACATTGCATTTAGTTATTTAGTAGGCCGAATAGTGTTTGGCGCTGGTCATCCAGCAGTCAGATTTTTGTTACTTTTAGCTATTGCAGATGATGCGGCTGGTTTGATTATTTTGGCAATCTTTTACCCATCAGGCGAACTAGCTCCTGCGTGGCTTCTGGTTTCATTCGCGGCAGCCTTTTTGGTTTACTTTGTTTTTAATTGGCTTCCACACCGAATGGATGAAGGAAAAGACGATAGACCCTATACAACATTGGTTAGAAAATATTTAACTTTTTGGCCATATTTACTGGGTGGCTGTATAAGCTGGTATGGATTTATGAAAGCTGGTTTGCATCCAGCTTTAGGTCTATTACCCATAGTGCCAGCTATTCCACATGCTGACCGCGCCTTTGGTTTTTTTGATGCGGCTGAAGAGCATGCTCACGATCTATTAAATATGATAGAACACGCGCTTAAGCATCCTGTAGAAGTTGTTTTATTTTTCTTTGGCTTGTTGAATGCTGGGGTTGAGTTTTCATCAATAGGAGATGCTACTTGGCTAGTTCTGGCAGGTTTGATAATTGGAAAGCCTGTTGGTATTTTTCTTTTTGGATGGCTGGCGGCATCGCCGATGCGGCTGGGAATGCCACAAGGAATGCGGTTAATTGATTTGATTGTAATAGGCTTTGTTTCAGCTATTGGCTTTACTGTATCGCTGTTTGTAGCAACCGTAGCTTTTGATGCTGGTCCGGTTCAAGATGCAGCCAAAATGGGCGCTTTGTTTAGTTTTGCAGCAGCCATTATCTCCATAATAGCTGGCAAAGTATTCAAAGTAGAGAAGCAGAACGGATAAATATTGGGTAGGTTTTTAAAACTTACCCATATTGTTTCAATTTTAGATTAGGCGACCGTGGCAATGTTTGAATTTTTTACCTGAGCCACAGGGGCATTTTTCGTTTCTACCAGTATTATGCCAATTTTTAGGCATCTCTTTTTCTGGGCCACGAGTTACAGCCAATCCATTTTCTTTAGTTTGTTCACCTTGATTGCTTGGTTGCTGTTGCGAAGCTACTTGTTGAACAATGGCCTTTTGCTCTTCTTCCGTTAAGGGCCTTACTTGTCCCATATATTTCGTAACATCTAATCGTAATGACCCCAATAAACTTTCAAAAAGCTGGAAAGCCTCGTTTTTATATTCATTTAAGGGGTCTCTTTGTGCGTAACCACGAAAACTTACGACACTTCTTAAATGCTCTAGTTTAAGCAGGTGTTCACGCCACTTTCGGTCAATTGTTTGGAGTAGAATTTGCTTGCAGATCTTACTCATATTTTCGGCGCCAAATACCTTGGCTTTCTCGTCCATAAACTCGTCTACCGAGTTGCTAATGCGATCCCTTATAATCTCGTTATCAACTCCGTCTTCATCAGCCCATTCAACAATTGGTAAATTTACATTAAAAATTTCTTTTACATAAGTCTCTAGATCTTCTGTTTCCCACTGCTCAGCATACGCTTTGGCTGGCATGTATGTTTCTACTGCATCATCAAGAACTTCTTCTCGCATATCTTCGACTATTTCGCCAATTTCAGTTGAATTTAAAATCTCGAGGCGCTGCTCAAAAATAGCTTTTCTTTGATCGTTCATCACATCGTCGAACTTTAACAGCTGTTTTCTTATATCGAAATTTCGTCCCTCAACCTTTGCCTGAGCTCTTTCTAGTGATTTGTTGACCCATGGATGAACGATGGCCTCACCTTCCTCCATACCGAGTGTTGAAAGGACTTTATCTAATCTTTCAGATCCAAAAATTCGCATTAAGTCATCTTCGAGACTTAGAAAAAATGATGAACGCCCAGCGTCTCCTTGGCGTCCAGATCGTCCACGAAGTTGATTATCAATCCGACGGCTTTCGTGTCGCTCCGTTGCCAGCACAAATAAACCCCCAGCTGCTAGAACCTTGTCTCTTTCTCCTGAATGTAATGCTTCAATTTGTGACCTAAGTTTTTCAGGATCTTCGTTCGGATTTTTAGCCAATGCCTCTAATACTTTCATTTCAACATTGCCACCAAGCTGAATATCCGTGCCACGTCCAGCCATATTTGTGGCTATAGTAACAGCATTAAGTTTTCCAGCATCACCGACAATTTGGGCTTCTTGCTCGTGCTGTCTGGCGTTTAAAACGTTATGCTTCACTTTTTCTTTTTTAAGCATATCTGAAAGAAGTTCAGATTTTTCGATAGAGGTTGTTCCTACCAATACAGGCTGACCTTTGGAATTAGCTTCTTTTATTTGTTCAATTATAGCTTTGTATTTTTCGGCTGTCGTTCGGTAAACTTTGTCATCTTCATCTACGCGCGTGATTGGCCGATTTGTAGGTACTTCTACAACGCCAAGTTTATATATCTCTTTAAATTCTTCAGCTTCTGTTGCTGCCGTACCTGTCATACCCGATAGTTTATCATACAAGCGAAAATAGTTTTGAAATGTGACGCTTGCCAGAGTCACATTTTCTGATTGAATCGAGCAGTTTTCTTTTGCCTCTATCGCTTGATGAAGGCCATCAGAAAGGCGCCTTCCCGGCATCATGCGCCCAGTAAATTCATCAATAAGAACTACTTCGTCAGAGCGGACAATATAATCTTTATCTTTAGTAAATAGTTTATGTGCTCGCAGCCCCTGGTTCACATGGTGCACTATGGTCGTGCTTTCCGGGTCATAAAGAGACTGACCATCTGGTAATATACCTTCTGATTGCAACAGTTCTTCTAAAAAGTCGTTTCCTTCATCAGTGAAAGATACAGCTCTTGTTTTCTCATCAATTGTAAAATGAACATCTTCCAAAGAGGGTATTAATTTATCAATTGTTTGATAAAGCTCACTACGATCCTCAGCAGGGCCCGATATTATGAGGGGAGTTCGAGCTTCATCAATTAAAATGCTGTCAACTTCATCAACAATTGCAAAATAATGATGTTTTTGATTCATCTGATCGATTTCACTTTTCATGTTATCTCTAAGATAATCAAATCCCAGTTCATTGTTTGTTGCATATGTTATGTCGCACTTGTAGGCTGATAGTTTTTCTTCATCAGATTGTTGTGGATGAACAACACCAGTAGTCATTCCGATCGATCCGTAAACCTTAGACATCCACTCCGCATCTCGCTTAGCCAAATAGTCGTTAACTGTTACGATATGCACTCCTCGGCCTGCTAAGGCATTTAAATAAGCGGGAAAGGTAGCAACAAGGGTCTTACCTTCTCCGGTTTTCATTTCTGAAATGTTGCCTTGATGTAGAAAAATTCCACCCATCAATTGAGTGTCAAAGGCACGCAATCCAAGGGAGCGTTTTGCTGCTTCGCGACAGTTGGCAAATGCTTCGGGTAGTAATGCGTCTAAAGTATCACCATTTTTAAATCTCTCCTTAAATTCATTTGTTTTTTCAATCAAATCCTTATCTGAGAGTTTTTCAAAATGACCTTCAAGCGAGTTAATTTTATCAACAATTGGTTGAATGCTTTTTATTTTTCTATCGTTTGACGTACCAAAAGCTGCTCTTGCAAGTTTTCCCAATCCCAGCATTTTTTCTCCAATTATATAACTTGCACTAACTCTTTTAATGTCCTTGCTTGATATGGAAACTCAAACTAGGAATTAGGAAACTATTCCACATTACTACTAAGCGATTTAAGGGTCTCGCAATGTAGTGTCAACGCTAGCGCAAAAAACATCATTAATTTATAAGAAAAATTATGAAAAAAATTATGCTTAACAAGATACAAATTAATTGTGGGAATACCGTATGGCTAAAATAGAAAAGGTTTCACCTCTAGCTCCAGCTAAGTTTCCTAATATACCTGAAATTGATGGGGTTGAGTTTTCGACAGCTGCCGCAGGAATTAAATATCAAGATCGGACAGATGTAATGTTGGCAATTTTAGATCCTGGTACTGAAATTGCGGGTGTTTTTACATCGTCTTCTACTAGGTCCTATGCTGTAATTGATTGCGAAAAAAAAATACGGCTAAAAGATAACTCAATGGGAGCAGCCATAATTGTAAATTCAGGAAATGCTAATGCATTTACTGGCTCCCGAGGAGAAGTTTCCGTCGATGCAATTACTGCTGCGGTATCCGATCGTTTGCAGATCCCCCAGTCCAGGGTTTTTTCGTCTTCAACAGGTGTGATTGGTGAGGAAATGCCTCATAACAAATTAATTGGTGCCCTGGATCAAATGATAATCGATAAGGATGGGAACAATATTTTTGGGGCTGCCAAAGCTATTATGACCACTGATACTTACCCTAAAGGCTCTGTAGCTAAGTTGCAAACTAATAAGGGAGAGATTTTGATTGCAGGAATAGCCAAAGGTTCGGGTATGATTGCTCCAGATATGGCTACAATGTTGGTGTATATTTTTACAGATGCTTTGATCAAAAAAAATGTCTTGCAATCATATTTATCTGAAATAAATGAACGAACCTTTAATTCAATTTCAGTCGACGGCGATACTTCAACATCTGACACCGTTTTGATGGCTGCTACAGGAAAATCGGGCATACGTTTAGAAAAAAACCACAAAGGTTTTTTAGATGCTTTGACCT
>LUMQ01000256.1_pt1 | contig 26425 bp, 37 predicted proteins | sample 729621 | NCBI WGS metagenome assembly LUMQ01 (sample SAMN03860259, study PRJNA289734) | marine metagenome | biome: seawater column; feature: ocean; material: water; isolation source: Red Sea water column Station 12 - depth 25m | place: Saudi Arabia: Red Sea | collected 2011-10-15 | depth 25 m | reverse complement strand
GGTATGTGGTGTCCTTGATGATGAACGGGAAAGTCGGGAACAAATTCATAATCATCGGGAAAATGCTTCTCAAGTAGATTCCCATAGATCTCTTGATCTGCAGGATAACTATCTTGACCCGTGTTGGCATAACAAGTTTCTAATAGATCATCAACATCCTTATATCCATCCATTAGTTTTGCAAGTTTCCTTCTGTCATACAGCATAAATTCAATGATGTATGAGTAACCCTTGTTTGCTTTTGGAATATCAAATACTCTCTCCTGAAAATCAAAGTAAGGCCTATGTCCTTCATTGTTAATGTCATTGTAAGAATTCTGGAAGATTCTAGGTCTACCAGATTCATCAAACAAATCTATTGGTTTTACAAAAAAGTTATCTGATTGAACATCAAGATATAAATCATTCTCCGTAAACTTCTGCAAGATCGAAACTAGATTGATCCAGTTCCAATTAGGTCTGTGAGTAAGTCTAGTTCTGTCAATAAAAGGATCTACCTGATCATCAGTGATGTAAATGATCTTATCATCAAAACTAGTCACCTCTGGATAATATCCATCGGGGGAAAGAATATAGATTTTATCAGGAAGTGGATTTAAGAAGTGAAATGTTTCAATTACTAGATCCAATTTATAGTAATCCTTGGGATGAGCCTTGATTACCACATCATACTTATTCTTCATTCAAGCACATGTCCTTAACTAATTGTTCAAAACTAATCTCTGGTTCCCAACCGAGTTTTTCCTTTGCTTTAGTTGCATCACCAAGTAAAGTTTCTACCTCTGCAGGTCTGAAATATTTAGGATCAACCTGAATGATTGTCTTCTTGGTCTTACGATCAACACCAATCTCTTCCATTCCTTCACCATACCATTCGATATTATATCCAAAATGAGGAGCACACTTTTCAACAAACTGACGAACAGAATACTGATGTCCAGTAGCAATTACATAATCATCTGGAATATCTTGCTGAAGAATCATCCACATTCCACGGACAAAATCTTTTGCATGTCCCCAGTCTCTCTTGGCATTTAGATTACCAAGTTTAAGAAGGACTTGTTTACCTTCAGAGATAGCCTTAAGACCTCTAACAATCTTACGAGTCACAAAGGTCTCACCACGACGGGGAGATTCGTGATTAAAGAGAATACCAGAACTGCAATGCATTCCATATGACTCTCTATAGTTTTTGACAATCCAGAAACCATAGATCTTAGCCACACCGTAGGGAGAGCGTGGGTAGAACGGTGTCTTCTCTGTTTGTGGAGTCTCTTGTACAAGACCATACAGTTCACTTGTAGACGCCTGATAGATGCGTGTATGCTCCTCCAATCCAAGAAGACGAACTGCTTCAAGAACGCGAAGTGTTCCCAATCCATCAACTTGGCCAGTATATTCTGGCATCTCAAAAGACACCTTTACATGACTCTGAGCACCCAGATTATAAATCTCTTCAGGTTTAATCTGCTGAATAATCTTCACAAGATTAGTAGAGTCAGTCAGATCCCCATAGTGAAGATTAATCTTCTCATAGATGTGGTCAATTCTGTGTGTATTGATCAGTGAAGAACGACGAACAATACCATGAACTTCATAACCCTTTTCAAGGAGAAATTCTGCAAGATACGATCCGTCTTGTCCAGTGATACCAGTAATTAATGCTTTCTTCATGCTACTTTCCAAATCGTTAGACTTTCTCTCCACCAAAAGTAAAAATTACCATACCTTTTTGATTCTGTCAAAAACTTATTTGTCTTTTCCTCATCAAGAACAAATCCCCACTTCTCCATTAGTTTTTTCACATCCTCAGGAGGAAGAGGGCTAACATGCTGAGGGGGAGCATCTTCAGGGGGATAAGTATTGCTCCAAGTAAGAATCAAATATTTACCCGTAACCTTTTTCAGATTATCCAAAAATACATCTAAGAACTTTGGATCAACATGTTCTGCAATCTCAGTGCAGTTGACAAGATCAAATGAAATATCATCATCAATACTATCTCTAATGTCCATCACATTAATGGCATCTTTGACAACATCATCTGCATGATCTTTATGGTATTGAAAATAATCGACTCCACATGCGTTGGTGTCGTTTACCATGTTATAGACAAGATGCCCCGTTGCACAGCCAATGTCACAGAAAGTTTCAATACCATCTTCAGCAAAGGAGAAAGTAGACTTAATACACTTGTAGTAATCATCATAAGGAGAAGAATCCATGCGAACTTCTTCTGCTTCTCCATAAATTTTCTCGATGATGATTTTACCATCATCATCAAATTCAAGAGAAGGATTCCTTTCTAAGATGTACTGATCGATCTCAGAATGAGGTTTATCAATTACAGATGTAATCCTATCTCCCCATGAAAGTTTTTCTTCGTAAAATTCTTTAGTGGTTGTCATGCTCTCTCCAATAAAATGTGCTTTCCTTTTCCTTCATATCCTAGAGTATCAACTTCATTATAAACTTGATCTCCGTCAATCTGATAGTTTGTCCAATCTCCAAAGTAAGGCCTATCAATATCAATAAGTCCTGCTATTGCGTCAATACCAGCACCAACATCAAGAAATACTGCATCTGTGTATTTCTTTAATCTATGAATCAATCCAGACTTTACATGTCCCATACCCATCAAGAAAATTTTAGATGTAGATTTCTCTAACTGCTCTCCGACCATTTTCTCTGTTGCCTCAAGATCATCGCAAGAGAACCGTTGAGGTAAACTTATATAGTCTTGAAATTCATCGATACCAAGATACTCTTGATATTGAGGTGCTTCCATAAGATTTTGAATGATTTCCATCTTAGTAGATGCACCTATGAGACCAATTTTACCAGAAAATGATTCAAATAACCACTTGTTTGCAATCAAAGCATATCCATATTCTGCAGGGAAATCAATCTCATTTGGAATTACTTGTTTAAATCTAGACCTATTTTCTGGATAAAGTTCACAAGTATAGTAATCACACTTCGATGATCCCTCTACAAATTGTTCGTGTCCAATCTCATCATAGCTCTTTGATAATGCTCTGCGTCCAGGTTGAGCACTTCCCATTGGTTCTTTCTTTAGGAAGTAATAGTCACCATCACCAAACTTATAGAATGTTTTTGACTCACCTTTATCAACCAATTCAATCAAAAGATTTTTAAATCGTTCTAAATCTTCTTGATATTGTGGATAAGTGTCTTCAGTTTCAAAACATGTGTGAGGATCATTGTTGATCGCTCCAGGAATCTTGTATAGATCAATCATCATCAACCTCCATCAACTCAAAATAACTTCCTAACTTCAACTTTGTCTTTGTCGTAACTGTTTCTTTCACATTTGTATCGTCATATTTTGAATAAGGCATAACTCTAAAATCTACGCTGAATCTAGAAACATCAGATTGATTTATCTTGTTTCCATGCTTAAGATTTGCCCCGTCCCAGATATAATACTCACCATATTCTGCATTCATTGGTGAATAATCTGCAAGATTTTCTTCAGACTCAGCCCATATCGTATAAGTTTCTTTGGCATCTGTAATCGGAAGAAAAATATTTACTTCTTCTGGACTATGACTGTATGACTTATCATTATGAAACTCAGCAACAGAAAGATTATTAGGAACTTGAACTCTAAATGTAGGAATCTTTTGATATAAAAGAGGTTCGTTAAACTGAGGAAGAATTACTTCTCTCAAAAACTTTTTATATTCTCCTAGAAAGTTTGATTCTCTTACTTTCTTATAGAAGTTCTTGTGGAGTTTTGTTGTTTGGTCGGTCTCCATATTGAGAACACCAAAGTCACACTCTTCAATTTTGTGTATCTTTTCTAGTTCACTAGTTCCAAACATTTGTTCAATCTCATGACGAAAACAATACTTGTTAACATCATAAGATTGCTTCTCTTTCCGATACATCACCACCCACCTTTAATGCAATCAACAATATATTGTCTGTCTTCTGGAGTGACCCACCATCCAACAGGAATACAAATCATTTCTTTGACCAGATTATTTAGGTTTGGCAGGTCAGCCTTATATTTCTTGACACAAGAGTGAATATCGTTTCTTTCATGGACTCTACTTACCATGATTCCACACTCTTTCATCTGAAACGAGCATTATCGATGTGAACTGGAAGAACTTTCTCCAACACTTCAGGATAATTATGAATACCAACTGTAGCATTTACATCATTCATGTGGAACTTAAATCCATATTCAGGAATGTCTGCTTCACATCTAAAGTCTTTCCGATTACTATTTCTATCAATTCCATACCACCTTAAAAGCCTTGCCCTTTCGGCCATTTTTTCATATGGGAAAACTACACACCCACCATCGACCGCTGTAAGGTGCTTGATTGCTTGAAAACTAAAGGTACAAATATTTCCATGATTTCCAATCTTAGACCCCTTGTAGGTCGATCCAAAGGCATGAGCACAGTCCTCAATGATGACTGGTTTGTGTCCATACTTTTCCATTGCTCTTTCTTGAATGTCACGAAGACGATCAAGATCAATTGGATATCCTCCCCAATGAACAACCATAATTGCTCTTGTTTTGTTTGAGATCTTTCTCTCAAGATCATCTAGATCCATATTGCAAGTATTTGGAACAACATCAACCCACTTAATATCAATATTATTTGCAAGAATGGGCCAATTGGTTGCCGTGCAGGTAAGGGGTGTTGTCAGAATTTCAGATCCTGGTGGAATACCTCTCCATGTTGATTCGGCAAAAGCAACACCATGATATCCTTTAACATTAGTATCAGGGGCCTTGAGCATATGAATAGCAAGATGCTCCGCAGATGTAGCAGAGTTTGTAGTCACTACATTTTTGTTAGTAAAAAATTTACCAAGGATGTTTTCAAATTCATCTACCTTTGGTCCTTGACCAATGTATCCAGAGGTAAGAATTTTTGAAGCCTCTTCAGCAGACTTCTCGCTCATAAAAACTTTGAATAGTGGTATCATTTTTGAATCAGAGTTATGGATGGATAGTCTTCAAGCACAGTTATTCTAACATCATTAGAATATTTTTTCAATACCGATTGAATCTTAGGTTTTTCATATTTTTGCATCCACTCAACATTATCTCTTTCTTCAGATCCTCCTTCCAGAACCATGATACCTTTTACTTTGGTAAGATAATTTTCTATTGCAAACTCATATGTATCTCCATTGTTTGCAATATCAATGTGGAGAATATCGATACTATCATCACGAAATAAGTGTAGAGATTCATAAAAATCTCCCTTGAGAATTGAAACATTATAGTTGTTCTCATATTTTTTCAGCATTTCTTTTCTATCTGCTGCATTATATGGAAAGTCATCAAACAAATCATAGGCTTCGATCTTACAATCCTTAGCATTTTTCACAAAAGAATCCAATGAGTATCCATCCAAGATTCCAAACTCAACAATCAGTCTTGGTCGATATGCAAAACATAATGTTTGAAATACCTTATCATAATTATTTTTCTTGTAAGAAGATCTCATTTTAATATTCAACATATTGATCATTTGCAGCATCATGCCAAAGACAATAATGCTTATCTTTCTGAAACTCAACTTCTTTATTTTTGAAGAAATCAAACATCATATATTCTATAGAAATATACCTTGAAACCATATCATTCAAATCAACCTGTTCATAAAATTCTTTAAAGTCTTTCACATTCACACCAAAATATCCAGTCTTTACTTGATTTTCTCCAGCTAAACAAAAACAATTCCTAGGATTGTCGATAAAGGATTTGATGAATGATGAATCTTTCAGTAGCATTCTAGGTTCATAATGAAAAAAGTAATCATAGTCCTCTAATATTTCAGAGTAATCTTTCCACAATTCAATGTCACCTGCTCCTTTATTATACTTACCATAATCATTCTTTTGTTTCACATACAAATAAGAATCATTAGGAACGGCTTGGGAGATAGAATCTGGCAAGAAACTATCGTTTATAAGAGTATTGTCTACCAATACAACATCACATTTTGATTGCTTGATGTATGTCGAAAGAAGTCCTTTCACAGTCATTAGGCCTTCAAAGTATTGCTTTACTCTTTTATTTCCATGACTGAGAGTTAAGAAACTGTTTCCAGAAACATTAATGGCAGTTCTTAATTCAAATAGTATTTTCATATTTCAAACACTCATCAAATAATTTTTCTAGTTTGTCTTTTGCTGAAAGAATTGGTTCTTTAGAATTGCCCCATTGAATATCAAGTGAAGGATCATTCCAAAGTAGTGAATGCTGGTCTTCTGGATGATAATAATCTGTTATTTTATAACAAATCTCTGCTTCTTCAGAAAGAGTATAAAAACCATGGGCAAATCCTGCAGGAACCCATAGTTGAATCTCTGAACTATTTAACCTAGTTCCAGACCACTGCCCAAAAGTAGATGAGTCTTTTCTAAGGTCAACAACAACATCAAAGACTTCTCCACTAATACACCTTACAAGTTTTCCCTGAGGATAGTTCAATTGATAATGAAGGCCTCTTAAAACTCCCCTTGTTGATTTAGAATGATTGTCCTGAACAAAGATTACTTCTTCACCAACACACTCATTAAAATCCCTTTGATTAAAAGACTCAATAAAAAATCCCCTGTCGTCCAAAAATTTCTCGGATTCCAGCACCAAAACTCCTTCTAATTTCTTCTCTTTGATTCTCATAGTATTCAATAGTTTTAATTAGTCCATCATCAATAGAATATTTTGGAGTCCATCCAAGTTCTTCTTTAATTTTTTTGTTACTCATAGAGTATCTAAAGTCATGACCAGGCCTATCAGGAACAAACTTAATAATATCATGACTAATATTCATTATATCAAGTATTTTCTTAGTAAGATCAAGGTTTGTTATCTCACATTCCCCACCTATATTATATCTTTCCCCAACAGTCCCTCTTTCAGATACTTCATAGACTGCTTCACAATGATCTAGAACATAAATCCAATCTCTTATATTTTTTCCATCACCATAAATTGGAATATCACGCTCATCAAATGCATTACAAATAATTTTGGGAATTAATTTTTCAGCATTTTGTTTTGGTCCATAGTTGTTAGAGCAATTTGTAATTAGTGTTGGCAAATCATAGGTTTCATGAAATGCCCTTACAAAAAAATCACTCGAAGCCTTTGATGCAGAATATGGATTTCTAGGATTGTATGGGGTATTTTCTGTAAATGATGTATCAGATTCACCCAGTGCCCCAAACACCTCATCAGTAGAGATGTGATGAAACTTATTCACACCATACTTAAGAGACATTTTGAGTAAATTAATTGTCCCAATAATATTGGTGGTGACGAAGGGGTCGAGATTGTTTATTGAATTATCAACATGAGTTTCTGCAGCAAAATGATATACATGATTTGGTCTTGTTTGACTAAACACATACTCAAGATGATCTAGATTTGATATATCACACCAAACAAATTCAATCTGAGGGGACTTTTTGATGTTCTCTTTATCCCCAGCATAAGTTATGTTGTCAACAACTATGATTTTCTCATCAGTTTTTGTAGTCAGATAGTCTACAAAATTACTTCCAATAAATCCAGCTGCACCAGTTACTAACTTTGTCATTTAATTATCAGCAATTCTTTTTAGATACTCACCATATCCACTTTTAGCATACTTCATGGATAACTGCAACAGTTGATTTCTATCAATCCAATTATTTCTGTATGCAATCTCTTCTGGACAGCAAATTTTATAACTTTGTATCTTTTCAATGGTCTGAACAAAGTTTGAAACAGTAAGCAAAGAATCAAATGTCCCCGCATCCATCCATGCAATACCTCTCTTCAAATTACAAACATTCAATAAACCCTTCTCCAAGTAAATTTTATTGAGGTCCGTTATTTCTATCTCTCCTCTGTCTGAAGGAATTACTTGCTTAGCATACTTAGGAGCATTTTTGTCATAGAAATACATTCCAATGACAGCTTGATTGGATTTTGGATTGTCTGGTTTCTCTTCTATTGATGTGACTTTACATTCACTATCAAACTCAACTACACCAAATCTTTCAGGATCTTTAACTGGATAAGATAATACTGTAGCACCATTCTCGGTCTTACATTTTTCTAGAACTGCATCCAATTCGTTTCCATAGATGAAGTTGTCACCAAGAATTAAACAAACATTATCATCACCAATAAAATTTTCTCCTAAGATAAGAGCATCAGCAACACCTTTGGGTTCTTCTTGAACTTGATATTCAAAGTTAACTCCCCACTGAGAACCATCACCAAGAAGATCTTTAAACTGAGAAATACTATCTGGAGTGGTGATGATCAATATATCCTTGATCTTAGCCCACATCAGAGTGCTGATTGAATAGTATATCAGAGGTTTATCGTAGACATTTATCAGTTGCTTAGAGACGACAAGGGAAGACGGATAGAGTCTAGTTCCCTGTCCTCCAGCAAGAACAATACCTTTATACATGCTTATCTTTTTTTATAATTATACAAAAAAATAGAGGAGTTGACAACTCCTCTACTTGGGTATTCAGGCTCGCCACTTATTCTTTCTCTGGAAATAAGAAACCAGGCGGGAGTTATCCCATCCGCACCAGGGCATTTTTCAAGTCATTCCGTGACACGATTATAGTCATCCTGTAATCGAATAATATCATCTTCATCACATTCTCCTTTCTGAACTTCAATGAATGTTACTCCATCTTTTCCAGCTTGAAGTCTATGAATCACTTCTTTTTTGATGTGAAACGATTCATTCTCATAAACAACTTTCTTTTTAGAGTCAATGTTTATGAGACCATAACCAGAAAGAATGTGCCAATATTCTTCCCGATGCATGTGTTTCTGTAATGAGAATCTTTCTAAGGGAGATATGTATATCTTTTTAATTACATAGTCTGGACCTTCATCCAAGACTATGTACCATCCCCACGGTTTATCTACTTTTTTCATATTCAAGGGGTCATACTGACTCCACCACCCAGTTTTAGGAACTGGGAAACCCAGGGGTCAAAAGACCATCCCGACCAGGGCAGTTTTAGAGTCTTTCCGAGACTGATCAAAGAAATCTGTCTAATCCCAGTTTAGGATTTTGCTTGAGAGCATCAACCAACTTTTGGTATTTTGCTTCAAGTTCAGCCACTTTTGCTTCAAGACCGGCCGCAGGTACAGAATCTCCAGAACACTTTTCGTGTGCCTTTGCTTCCAGTGCTTTCAGTCTTGCTTCAACTTCTACATCATATTTTGACATAGATGCACCACTTGCAGACTTTGCTGCAGTTCCTTTGTATGCCATAGTTTCTTGAATTCTAAACAACTATATGATTTATTTATTCAAGAAACCACATCACGAACATAACAAGGGACACGATCAGGATCGAGCCACTTAGTATATTCAAAGTCTTCCATGGCAGTCAGAAGTTGCATTTGATTATCAAGAAGATACATGTCAGAGTATCTTTTAGTGTATTCATTTGCTTTTTGAATACGATAGTCTGGCATACCATTGATTTCCAATGTGCCACACTCAACATAACGATAGGGAAAACGCTCTAGGAGAATTTTCATGCAACCTCAACAGATTCAAGGTCGTTGAACACATATTCCATCAAGATTTCATAGTCATCCATTGGATCACCAGAAAAAACAACACCGTTGTTTTCATAAAAACGACGGACCTTTTTGTAAAGTTTCGGATTCTTTACATCGAGGTAAATATCGCCATTAGCTGCAGCACGAAGAGTTTGGATGTCTTTTACTTTAAACTTAGTTGCGAGGGTCATTGTCTTGATTGATTACCTTGTAATTATACTAACATCAGTGATATTAGTCAATGGGACAGAGAGTATTCTGTCCATGGGGGTCGCGAGGATCGAACTCGCCTTAGCCGAATTATGAGTTCGGTGCATTCACCAGATTGCTAGACCCCCAAGGTAGGACTGTCGGGAATTGAACCCGATTCACACCGTTATAAGCAGTGGGCCTTAACCAATAGGCGACAGTCCCTTAGGAAGCTTCGTTGTGTTCGGTGTGTATTCGTATCAACTCATCGTCCGCAGGCATCATTACTGCTGCCTGCCCATCTTCCTTTACGATTCCTATCGTCTCTCCATTTTCTACCCTTGAAAAGAGTTCATCAAAGTTCTTTTCCCACTCTTCCAAAGTGAATATTTCCATTCAGTTTACCTCTTTAATAGATTCCCAGTCTTTCTGGAACAGATCAAGACCTTCACGAGTCAATACATGCTTATACATGCTATCAAATACTTTGACTGGCATAGTAACTACTTCTGCACCACGAGCAAAGCATCGAGAGACCTGATGAGCGTCTCGAAGAGATGCTGCAAGAACATTAGTTCTGGTGAAATGCTCTCTAAAAGTTCCAGCGATTGCTCCGACGAGTTCTACACCACTAAAACTATTATCATTACAGCGACCAACAAAGGGAGAAACATATGTTGCGTCTGATTTTGCAGCAAGAATAGCTTGTGCAACAGAGAATACCAGAGTCACATTGGTTGTGAATCCTTCTGCTGCAAGTGCTTTACATGCTTTAAGTCCTTCTACCGTGCAAGGAACTTTAATTGTGACATTTGGAATGTCTTTGAAAACTTGTGCTTGTTCAATCATCTCTGGAGCAGTTTCCGCAACTACTTCGGCAGAGATAGATTCAAAATGAGGAAACTCTTCAGCAATTTGTTTTACAACTTCTACTGGATCACCACCACTTTTACGAATCAAAGTAGGATTAGTGGTCACTCCATCAATAAGTCCGGTCTCATTTCTAGAACGAATCTCTTCAATGTTTGCAGTATCGAGAAAAATTTTCATTTATCTTCATATAATGGGCAAGGTTCTTCAAATAGATGTTCCATTCTAAGTTGTTTGATGCGCTCTCTGAGTCCTTTGTAGAACTCTCTCTTTTCGTCATTGTTCATTTTCCTTTTAGAAGATCTTCTAATTGTTTTCTGGCCCTACTCATCTTTTGTTTTTCTCTATCAGTATGCTTATATCCATATTTACCATGAAAGATAGCGTGACCTTGACAGAACATGGTCACGCCAAATACTAATGCAAGAACTATTCCGATCCATTCAATTACAAGTGTATATTCAGCCATGGGAATACTGGTGGAACTACTCCGATCAATCTGAGGAGGCCTTCAGCAAAAAGAGCAAGAACGACCCAACCCACACACATAGAAATAATTCCAGCATTACGGTTGTGTCTACGAATTGCATCATCAATCATCTCCTGACACTCTTCTTTTGTTACATAATGCGGTGGTTTAATTTGGTCCATTCTGTGACTCATATTCTACTAGTTTGGTCAGTCTCTCTTCCCAAGTTACACCACCTTCCAATCCTTTGCTTGGATTGATACATTGTTCGTTACCAAGTTTATTACAAACAAGTCCTGCCAGATCTAAATCATTTCCAGGTTTTCCAGTTCCACTCCAAATGTGTTGGCCATTTAACCATACTGCTCCGCATTTGGGACATTCCTTTCTATCAAGTTTCAGATCTGAAGTTTGTCTGCTTGATTCCATTGGATTTGATACCTCCGTAAAATACTAGTTAGCGAACTTCAAAGTCCATTTTCCGTATTTTACGCTTGCTTCTCGATCTTTGCCATTCTATGTCAGCAGATCCAAACTTATTGTTATCTTTCTTAGTAGTATCCGATACAATCACTACTTTTTCAAGATCAATTGCACTAATATCACCATCAATGATCTTCATCATGTTAGGACATCCGCAACATTGAATTTTTCTGGTTCCAGTCAATTCTTTCTTACACACCTTACATCTTATGGTGATCATGACTAACTATTTAATTCTACTAGTATTGTATATATGGGAGATGACGGGATCGAACCGCCGACCGACTCGGTGTAAACGAGTAGCTCTACCTCTGAGCTAATCTCCCTGGAGCCCCCAGTCGGATTTGAACCAACGACCTACGCTTTACAAAAGCGTTGCTCTACCACTGAGCTATAAGGGCAGACTCCCCCGGTAGGATTTGAACCTACGACCAGACGATTAACAGTCGTCGGCTCTGCCGCTGAGCTACAGGGGAATGAGTGCAGGTGAACCAACCTGCAATTCGGACCAAAGTCCTGGTATTGTGTAATACCCTCTGCTCGTCAGCAGAGGAGGCACCAAGAGGGATCCCACCTCTCTCTCACATGGGTTGGTGTTCCGATTCTTTTTTACATTCAGCTTGGAAGGCTGACGTTCTACCACTGAACTAATCCCGCAAGGCGACTCAGGTAGGACTCGAACCTACGACCGACTGCTTAGAAGGCAGTTGCTCTATCCAACTGAGCTACTGAGTCATAAAGTGGATTCCTATCGCCGCTACTTCTGAATCCACTGAAGGGAAGTACCGCAGTCGATTACCCTCTCTCCATTCCGTCGTTCATGTAATCAACAAAGTTATTATAGTCGTCTTCTGAGATTTCGTCAATAGCGATGACCTCTAAATCATCTTTTGGATCGAACCATTCATCAAATTCAGCCATGATTGCAAACTGATCGTAGATGCGATCGGTTCCTTTTCCATTGTACTCTTCGACTTTATCAATTGCCCATTGCCTGATGGCAAGAACAACTTCTTGCTCATTCATGGAGCAGGATTCATTCTCCGTCATAGTAGTCTTTTCGGAAGTATCTGCTGAGGATGTTGCTATTGTAGTATGCTGGTCCTCCTGTGTCAAGAGATTCGGTGAGAACTCCATGGATGAAGAGTTGTCTTGTTTCTTCAAAGTTTGTTTTGCCAGGTGTTTTATGTAATGACAAGATAGTTCGACTAAAATTTTGTCTACCCAACCGTTCAATGTCTTCTTTAAGCTCCGGACAAGACCCATAATACTTTTTCCAATCAGATTCTTTCTTTACTCTGCGTTTTTTCCCTGGAGGTTTTCGATGAGACCAAAAATACTTTCTCCCAATGTACTGTCGTTTGTTGGTGAGATTGGTAATGTTATACACAAAACCATAAAAGTCGTCAATATCGTCACTAGAAAAAGGTCTGTTACAATATATCCAGGGATTTTCATAATCAATACCTGTACTCATCAATAATATCTAATACCTTGTTTAGATATTTATGTGCCAGATCTCTCTCTCCTTGCCATACATCAGCACCTTCCATATCCACCTGGTGCTTTAATTTCATCACACGAACTTTAAGTTCTTCTTTTTCCAATTGATTTTTTGGCATAACCAAAGAAAGTCACTACTTACTATTTAAGCGGACTTTCTTCGATCGTGCCGTCAAAGTTACGATTTTCAAATATGAAATCGTCACACTTTTTTGCGAGAATCTTTTTCTCTAGTTCAGAGTTTGAACCCTGCGAAGGAGTCTTTCTTGACATCTTGTTTGATTCCGCCGACGACATAGCTTTCGACCTCTGTTTCCTGTGGTGCAACTTGCAACCCTTTAGAAGAAATCCAATGCTCTGTCCATGGAAGAGGATTATTCTTCGCGGGAATACTATAGATTGGTTTCAATCCGATAGATTTCATTCTACGGTTTGCAATCCATTCTATGTATTGATATAGGAGTTTGTCATTAAGGCCAATCATAGAACCGTCCTTGAACAAATAATTTGCCCAAGACTTTTCTTCTTCTACAACTCTCTTAAACATACCATAAGTCCACTCCTCTTCTTCCTTAGCGATCTGCTTCATCTCGGGATCGTCACCCGACTTCCACTTGTTAAGGATGTTTTGAGTAATCGCAAGATGCTGATTTTCGTCTCGTGCGATGAGAGAGATAATTTTAGCGGATCCTTCCATAAGCTTGAGTTCACCAAATGCAAACGAGCAAGCAAAGGAGACATAGAACCTAATTCCTTCAAGAATGTTGACATTGGTAATTGCTCTATAGAGTTTACGCTTTAATTCTCTGCGTTCAAGTGTGCCAGAATAATGACCCTCTGTGGCAAGTTCCCACATTGAAGAATTATCATAAGTATGAGCAGAGTTGATGAAATCATCATAAGACTCTGTAACGCTATTAGCACGCTCCAGAATACGATTATCTGTCACGATCTTATCAAAGACCTCTGAGGGGTCACTGTAGACATTCTTGATGATATAGGTGTAAGAGCGACTATGGATCATCTCCATGAATCCCCAGACCTCCATACATGCCTCTAGTTCAGGTAGGCTGCAGTAAGGAATAAAAGCCATCCCAGGACCACGCCCTTGAATGGAGTCAAGCATAATCTGATACTTGAGGTTAGAGGTATAGATATGCTTTTGTTCTGGACGAAGCGTCTGATAATCACCACGGTCTTTCTGCAAAGAAACCTCTTCCGGTCTCCAGAAGTAACCCAATTGCTGAGTTGTTAATTTTTCAAAAATAGGATATTTGTATGAATCATATCTTTGAATGCCCAAAGGCTTGCCAAAAAACATTGGTTGCTTTTTAGTATCTGACGGTTCTCTATTAAAAACCGTCATCCCATGTAATTCTGTTTTTTCACCCATACCATCAGATGTAATCTTAAATTGAACAGGATTCACACTCTTCCTCCTTAGTGTTGCTTAATTCTTCAATAATATCATTTAATTCTGCATTTGGTTCTTCGACAACCTCATCCGTCTTTAAATCGTGAGTGTTTTGGTAATAGGATGTCTTCCAACCGTACTTATATGTAGTCAAAAAGTCTTGCGCCATTACCGACACAGGAACCTCATTATCGGGATAATTCTCTGGATTGTAACTCCAGTTACCAGAAATTGCTTGGTCAAAGAATTTCTGCATGACGGAAACAATATTGATGTAACCTTTATTACTCTTCATGTCCCACAGCAGAGTATAGTTGTTCTTCAATGTGTTGTATTGTGGAACAATCTGCTTAAGAGGCCCTTTCTTCGATTTTTTAATGGACATATAGTCTCTAGGTGGTTCGATTCCATTTGTTGCGTTTGACACAACGGAACTGCTCTCCGATGGCATCTGAGCAGACAGTGTTGAGTGCCGTAATCCTGATTCCAAGATAGATGCTCTAAGACCTTCCCAATCATGTTGTAGCTCCTGAGTACTGATCTCATCAACATCCTTCTTGTATGTATCAATAGGAAGGATGCCATCCGCATACTTTGTGCGACCAAAGTTTTCACACCATCCCTTCTCCTTGGCAAGTTGATTTGATGCCTTGAGGAGATAGTACTGGAAAGATTCAGAGAGTCCATGAACTGCATCCCATGCTTCTTGTGAGTCATAATTATACCCCAATTTAGCAAGATAGTGTGCAAGTCCAATGAAACCGATTCCAAGCGATCTACGCGCCTTTGTGGCTGTCTCAGCAGAGATAATTGGATACTGCTGATAATCAATCAGTTCCTCAAGACCACGAACTGCCAGATCACAAAGTTCCTCTAGTTCATCATCAGAACGAACCTTTCCAACATTGATTGCTGAAAGAATACACAAAGCAATCTCACCATACTTATCATCAATATGGTTGATTGGATAGGTAGGAAGAGTGATTTCCTGACAAAGGTTACTCATCTCAACCTTATCTTTGAAGGAAGAGTGAGAATTGCAATGGTCAATATTCATGATGTAAAGACGACCAGTCTCTGCTCTCTCCTTCAGTAGATCAAGAATCAGTTCCTGAGCTTTGATAGTTTTCTTTGGAATGTTTCCATCAGATTCATACTTCGTATAGAGATCATCAAAAGCGTCAGTCCCAAAAGCATCGTAAAGACCTGGGACATCGTGAGGACTGAATAGTGTGATGTCTCCATTGGTAATGAATCTCTCATAGAAGAGTTTAGAAATTTGGATGGAGTAGTCAAGTTTTCTTACGCGATTATCTTCTGTTCCTTTGTTGTTCTTCAGAACGATGATGTCTTCGATTTCTTGGTGCCAGATTGGGAAGTGGACAGTCGCTGAGCCACCTCGTATTCCATTTTGTGTACAACACCTGACAGTTGATTCAAACTTTTTAAGGAATGGTACAACACCTGTGTGTTGAACTTCTCCGCCTCTGATTTTACTGTTGATGCCACGGATTCTGCCCGCGTTGATACCGATTCCCGCCCTTTGTGCAACATACCTGCCAATAGCCATATCAGAGCTAAAGATGCTATCGAGGGTGTCATCAACATCAATAAGAACACAGCTAGCAAATTGTCGAAGTGGAGTTCGCACTCCCGCCATGATAGGTGTGGGAATGTTGATCCTGTGTTTTGAGATTGCGTTGTAGTATCGTCTGACATACTCCATCCTCTTTTCTTTGGGATACTTTGAGAATATCGTCAGGGCAATCATCATATACATGTATTGTGGCGTCTCGTAGACTTCTCCGCCACTTCTATCCTGAACCAGATACTTATCAACTACCTGTCGAAGACCAGCGTAGGTGAACAAGAAATCACGGTCATGATCAATAAATGAATTTGCTTTGTCAATTTCTTCTCTTGAATATTTATTGAAAATGTCCTTGTCATACACATCTCTACATGTGCAATTTAAGATATGTTTCTCTAAATGTGGTTCCGCATTTCCTTTTCCATAAACTTCTTTTCTGATCGAAAAGAGAAGAAGTCTTGCAGCAACATATTGGTAGTTTGGATGATCAAGACTAATAAGGTCAGAAGCAGATTTGATCAAGACTTCTTGAATTTCTTTAGTTGTAATGCCGTCATAAAATTGAATACCAGATTGAATTTCTACTTGTGATGCAGAAACTCCAGCAAGGCCTTCACATGCACAGTCAACCATCACATGAAGTTTATTCAAATCAATTGGTTCAGTAGAACCGTTTCTCTTAACTACTTTGATGCCGTTACTCATATCTTTTTCCAGTTGGTGAATTTAACTTTTGCTTCTAAACCTGAGTATGTGTTCGATTCTATCATATCCTGAACATTGCGTCCAGAAAGAACCATATCATTTATGTCTTTTTCTTGGACATCAGATGGCCAGATTACTACTTGCTGTCCTCTATCGATGAGTTTACATATCCTGTTGAGGATTTCTCTGTTGCGAGGTTCGTTATCAAGAACCCAAATATAATTGCTCCAATTAAACGACCCAATATCAACATCGGACCCGCACATAGCAACAGAGTTTTCCACGAACGTGGAGTCGAAGGGTCCTTCGACAATGTAAATCTTTTCATCTTTTTTAACAGTGTCCAATCCATAAATTTTTGGAGCATCATCGCTAAGCATGATGGTTAGATATTTAGGTTGATCCCATGGGTTCAAAGATCTTCCCTGAATACCAATTAAGTTCTTTTCCTCATCATACAAAGGAATGACAATTCTTGGGTTGTCATTGGTTGTACTGGAAAAAGAATCTTTCTTCAAAGAATTGCAGAATGATTTGAACTTCTCAGCATAGTAAAACTTTGTTGGATTAAGCTTCCTCTTCTTGAGGTAGTCTGATGCCTTGTCATTAGTAGAAGCAAGAGGTAGACTCAACTTCTTTTTAAATACAGGTTTATCAAAGTCAAACTTTGGTGTTTCTACAACATATCCTCTACCAGTTTTACCCGACTTAAATCGCTCAAAGATATAACTCTTATGGCATACAGGATCTACTTCCTTCAGAAAGGTACTAAAGGTCATTGAAGCACCACAGTTATGGCACTTGAAGTTAATATCTGCCTTTACGGAATACAAATATCCTCTGGCTTTGTTTCTCTGCTTCTGAGAGTCTCCACAGATGGGACAGCGAAAGTTATACAGATTATCTTTTACTCTCTTGAATTTTTCTAGTCGGGAGGAAATAAGTCCGATATATTTCGCGTCAACGAGATCCATCAAACATGGCATGAACTGGACTGATTATAACACTCTCTGTCGCAGAAAACAAGGGTTTTATCATTTTTATTGCTTGTGGATTGCTTATGACTACAACTGCTCCCAGTGCTCCAACAGTAAGCCAAATTCTCCGTTCCAGTAATGATAATCTTGCACGGATGCTGTCATGATCGAGGTCAATCTTATCACGGAGTTTGTCAATTTTTGAAAAGAGTACAATGTCGGTCTGTTCTTGTTTTGAAATTCGCTCATCATGTACTGCAAGCATCCTACTTACATTTATATTAACTTCACTGATCTTCTGAATGGCATCATCAACTCGAACAACAACATTCTTCAGATCTTCCAGTTTTTGATCTAGTACTGCTATTTTTACACTAGAACTTAGATCGTCTTCCATTTTACTGATTGAAGTATGGATTAAAATTTTGTAATTTTTTTAATTGCTTTTTCTTCTCTCTCTTCTCTCTGTTCTTCAGCAGATTATTAATGTACTTCTTAACTCCCTTCTTTCTACCATCAAATTTCATGACTGGATCATACCCAGCAACTGGACCTTTTGAATCTGCAGCACCACTAAAACCTGCAGGGCCACTTCCAGAAGACATTGTAGGACTGTCCTCAGAAACTCCAAATTCTTGATATAAAGATGTTCTGAAGGCGTCAATTATTCTATCAATCTTTGTCTTTTCCATCTACAATCCTCTGAAGTTGTGACCAACAATATAAATCAACTTTTATGTCATGTATATAACACTTTGGATGGTCGGGAAGTCTATTCAAAAATAATATAAAAGTCTTCATCGGAGACCAGAGTTCCCGCTCAATCTTGTAAAACAACATTGGAGTTGCGGCTTCTCCAAATATGTTATACAAGATTATTAAATGATTAAGTATTAAATGAATCTTCAATTCACCCGTATTGTTGTATTTCTTCAACAATCGTTTAATGTATTTAAAATGATTTAAGTCCTTATCAAAGTCCTCTTTTGTTACCGCTTGAGGATTTTCATAATTTTTTATGGCAAAAATCAAAAAGTTTTCATCATTTAACTCGCTAAAAAACATTATTTACTTATGTGATTTTAATTGATTATCAAGGTCTTGGTGGGAACTCTTGGTTACGCTCAGATCCGGTTGTAATTCCAGACATTGCTACGAGAACCTCAGACTTGACTCTGTAGTTTCCTTCTGTGTCAACATATGTGGTAACACCGACCCATCCACCGTGTGCTACTTTGTATTCGTTTGAAGTTACTGCCTCAGTTCCGGCTTCAGAAACTGCATAAACATATGAATCATCTGTACCATAAGATGCTTCACTATACTTAGAATCGGAAACACTCGCTCCTGGAAGTTGACTTACGGTAAAGTCGGTTCCAGCAATAGCAACTCCACTCAGACCCTCAGTAGATGCAATGGTACAAGATTGGGTGTTAGCAACGCTAACAATAACTGCATCACCAAAATATGTTCCATCAAATCTAGTACCAAATCTAATGACCTCACCAACGACGCCATTTCCTGCGGTTCCAAAAGTGGTCCCGCTGCCAGTAACTACTCTTGTGCTGTAATCGAGTGATACTGTGCCAATTGAAACTACAGCATCATTATTTCCCCAGAGTGCCATGTCTTTCTTCCGATAAAAAATATTTGCTATTAGATATTTATAAATTTCTAAAAGAGAAGACCTCTCGTATGAGAGGTCTCTCTATCATGCTTCTTCTCTTGTTTTAATTGCCTTTGTGACAACTTCGAGAAGTTGATCGTCCATATCAGTCTTTGTCAACTTAACCGCTTTAGACAGAATAAGCAGGCAGATCTCAATGAGTTTCTCACCGAGTTCTTCATTTTCTGGAATTTTTGATACAGCATCGGAAATTACCTTTGATGCGATTGGGAGTAAGAATGCAAGCATAATGAACCTCAGAGCTACACTCTATATATTATTCAAAAACTCTTTTAAGGATTTTTTCTTTTTCTCAGGAAGACCTTTGTGCTTTGTTGATGCAAAATCCTTTACATCTTTCTTTTTCATAGTTGCAGCAGCCTTTGCAGTTTCAGGAGTAGTAGGTGCCATCTCACCTTTTTGGATGGCACGAACTATTCCAAAAAACTTTTGTTGCTTTTGAGATACTGCTGGCATGGATCAGTGGCCCATAGGGAGTCTTCCAGATCTCTGAAGATTCAGTCTCTGTTTATCAAGCATTTGCTGTTTCGTCATCATCTTTTTAACATTTTGAAGTCTTGTCTTTCTAATTTGATCAGCAGCCTTATCTTCTTTGGAGGTATCGGGTGCTTCTTCCTCAGTAATTTCTAGGATAGTTCCACCCATATTTTCAATCGCTTCTTTCATATCAGGATTAACCTTAATCTTATTCTTCACATTCTTTTCTTCGACTCTCTCACGAGATCTATCACTATCCATGCTGGTCTGATTGACCTGTGAAACATTAGTTTGCTTCTTATCAAGGGCAATGTTTCCAGTCTGGTATCCGTTTACCTCTTGGAACAGTTCAGGATACTGCTCTCTCCATGAGAAACTTTCCTTTGCTGCAATTGCTTTACCAATCGCCTTTCTACGATTCTTCAGATACTTATCTGTCTTATCCTTCTTGCCATCATTGTTGATGTCATCATCCTCTTTACCTACAGGATCGAGTGCTTCTTTCTTGAGCCCTAAACGACCAAGTAAAGATTTTTTCTTAGGTGTTGCGGAGAGACTTGAACCACCCTTCTGACGCTTAGCATAGTCCATGTAGGACTCACCCTTGCGAAGTTTCTTAGGATCCTCTTTCTTAGCAGCAGGTTTAGATGCAGCAGCACGATCTTCACGAGCTCTCTGATTAGCACCAGGTCCACCCAATTTACGATCCTCTTCAGGATCTGGATGCCAGGTATCAGCACGCTCTTGGATATTTTCTGTATTGGCGACCTGCTTAAGGTAAATCTCAGAAAGTTCTGAGGTGCGTAACATGTCCATATTATTAGGTTAAGACTTCTTTTTCTTATACTTATTTATGAAATCCATGCCATTAACACCCTTAAATGGTTTGGCACCCTGCTGCAAATTGGTTTCTTCTCCTTTATCGAACCCAGGAGTCATCTTAGAAGCATACTTAAAATATCCACCAGTTCCCATTAAAGTATTAGGTTTTCCTGCTTCTCTCTCAATACTAGGAACACTTCTCTCCTGATATTCAGTGATATCTTTGATCCATGGCTTGAACATAATATTATCTTCTGTAACACAGATCAAATAATTTGTTCCTCTACGAATGATTCTTCCGACAAGACCAGTGACCAAACTCTCGACTCTTTGCCCGATAGTAAAAATATTTTCTTTTACATAATTTTCTCTCAGACTCTTAAAGTCAAGTTTTGGTGCAATCTGCCAAATAGCAAATCCTTCAGCCTTGACCTGCATTTTTCTACGAAGAGTGTTAAAAAGTTTCTTAGTAGATTCATCATCTAGAGCATCAGGAATTCCTTTCCTGAACATATTGAAATCATTATCCATTGCTGCCTTCCTCATCTTGGAAGCAGACATTCCCTCCACACCTTCTGCATCAGGATCTCTTTCTCCTGCAGAAACTATATTAATCTCCTCAAAATCATAGAGTCTTCCATTGTAATCATTTGCGAGTTTTTCAAACTCACTAACTCTATCAGAACCGACAACAATATTGACAGATGAGTATCCTTCTTGATCAGCCTTTTTCAGGACATCAAAGATCGTTCTTGCTTGGGGATCGTTGATAATTCTCTCACCATGATCTGGATACATCTTTCGCATTACTGCGATTTTTGAATCAGGATCTAATGGATTTTTCTTAGGATCTGTAGATCTGGACGGATAGATTCGATATTCTTTTCCACTTGCAGATGCTGCAACCTTACTAAAAAGTTTTTGATGTCCCACTGTCGGCGGATTAAATCGACCAAAAGCAACAGTAAGTGCTCCTAGATCTTCACCTTCAGTCTCACCATCAGCCTTCTTCTCAGGTTCTTGTGTTTGCTGAGGTTGACTGACTTTTCTTGTTTGTGCCGCTACAGGTCTTTGATTATTTTGTGTTCTGTCCTGATTAGGATCTCTTCCTGGTTGATCGCCTTGATTATAGAATACTAACTTTCCCCCTTCTGTCTTTGCAACAAATTCACCTTTCTTATCATACCATCCACCATGACCATCACTTTGAAGTCCCAGGCGAGTAGCTTGAATTACTGCTTGAGACTTCTGTGCTTCGGTAAAAAATCTTAGAAAATTCTTCATCAATCACCTCTATAACGGGAACCAGGGCGAGGACCAGTTGCATCAGTCATTTTTTGAGCATCTGTTCTGGTGTCTTTTTTAGTGGCAATCTTTTTGACAACACCAAGTGCTTTCTGGTTTGATGCTTTCTTCTCTTCAGGAGACTTTCTATTGTACTCACGAGAGATTCTCATCTGATCATCTACAGACAATTCCTTCTCTTGCAGTTCAACTTCTTCTTTAGAAACCAATCCAACAACATTCTTGTTTTTCTTGGTTGCTTTGTCATGAGCAGCAATGCTCAACTTTTGATAATCTGCATAAGTCTTACCAGCAGAAGGGCCCTCTTTGCCAGGAATCTTAGGTGCTGCACCACCTCTTTCTGCTCTTTCCTTATTTCTTTCCATCGATGCAGCCTTTCTCATTTCACGATCCTGACCCATCACTGCTTCACCCATCTCGACTTCCTCGGATGACATGCTGCCTGTAGGACCATCACCGAAATGAGGATTCTTCATGCTCCCCATTTTCTTCATGTCTTTACGAGCCTTCTCATTGTTCTTCTTACGCTTCTCCATATCTGTTTCCAGATAGGATTCTTTCTTCATCCCCTTATCATATCCTTTCTTTACCTCAGCACCAACTTTACCGACTGCTTGTGCTGCTTTCTTGACCATGCTCTTGAGACCAGCTTTGATGCCACCCTTGTTCTCACTTGCCTTTCTTTGTGCTACCGCAGTCTTGTTCTTGATTGATTGTCCTGCTCTTCTTGCTGCCATTTCAGCAGAGCTCTTTGCAGATCTGTATGCTGCATAAGTTTTTACAGCACCTCTTGATGCCTTCTCCTTCACTTTGCCCATTGCGGACTTCATTGCAGACTTAAGTTTGTCAACCTTCTCTTTTCTAGCATTATCCGTATCATGACCGTAAGTCACTTTTGCTTCGGTGATGACTTCTTCAAAAATTGCCTCAGCATCTTCAACACTATATCCTTCTTCAAAGATCTCAAGAAGAACCTCTTCAGCAATGCTGATCACTTCAGCATCAGATACCAAAGAAAAATCCATCTCCGAGATCTCATCTCTGACCCCATCAATCTCTTGTCTCAAGTCTGAGTTGTGAACAGCGGCGTATGCCTTATAAAAATCCATTATTCTTCTAAATTAATGACCCTTATGATATATTTAGCGTTTACTGCAACTTATAGTAAACGGAAGACTTATCAGATTGAGATGATGCATAAAGATAAATTTCTTTCATCGCCATGTCTGGATCTGTGCATTTGCTCTTTAACCAATCCAAAAATCTTAAACCAGCTAATTTGCTATATCGATATGATTTTTCCTGTTTGGCAATAGCAGCTTTTATGTTTGATTCTGCCTTTGCAGATTTATCAAACCCAACTGCACTATACTCTTTTAATAAATCATAAATTTCTGTTGTTATCTTCTTTTGTGCTGCACTTGTTCCTGGGGCACACTCTGACCAGGTTGGAATTTTAAATTGTGTAATATTACCAAATCCAGCATTTTTCAAAAGATCAATAACAACTGCACCTTGAATTTTTCCCTGAGCTGCAGATTTTCCCTTCAGTTCCAACTTCCAATCTCCTTTCGTAGAACCACCGAAGTTTCTTGCCTGAAATCTTTGGAATTGTCCAGACCCATAATTCAAATATACATCCATAGGTGTATTATCACTTCTCCTACCATTATCATAGGTCAAACTGTATCCTTGAAAGTGTGCTGCTTCATTTTGTTTTCTAACTTTAGCAGGTTGATTATTTTTAATATCCATTTTTGCGGCACCCTCAATTTTTTTAAGGGAAATTCCAATCAATTTCTTTTCATTGAATAGTTGAAGCAGTGCGTTATTTAAACAATCAATAGTTTTTTCACCGTCTAAGTGACTCTTAATTTCTCCAATTTCAGACTCTTTCACCATCCAAATATCAGCAGGATTCCATTTATCTTCTGAAGAAAGATTAGTTTGTCCTTTTACTCTACCAAATGCTTTTTTGATTGATCCATCATCAAGAAGTCTATCACCTCTCACAAACTTATATCCAGATCCTCCAACTTTTTCATATATTTCGTTTGCTCCTTTTACGGATCCTTCTTTCCATTCCTTTGGAAGGCCCATAATGTCTTCTAACTTTACACCAGGAGCATCAGTATATTTCATTCCACATTCAAGATCATCTTCAGTATAGATGTCCTTTTCTCCACAATAGTATCTCATAGCAGCATATACACACTGAGCTGCTTCTTGAATTGCAGTCGCTGCAGATCCACCACCAGATCCTTTTGATCCATTTGGTTTTACAAGAATTCTAATATATTTTTTTTCGTCACCTATCAAATATACATCTAATTCAGTTTCTTTTGCCAAAACCTCAGCAATAACTCCATCGCCATCAAGGGATGCTTGAATGTTAGCAGCTGCCGTTACCCTTTTTGCTTGTGGCACATAGACCACCATCTCAACAACTTTCTTTGCTCTAGGATTTTCATTAGCATTCTTAACATCAAAAAGATAGTAAGAATAATCTTCTCCACCTAATGCACCCATGACTTTTTCAAAAGTCTTAGTTGCAGATGAAGGAATCGTAATTGCCATAGGAATGCGCTCCACCGACGTTTACTAATATTTAGAATGGAGAATAGCGGACTCGAACCGCTGACAGCCTGCTTGCAAAGCAGGTGCTCTACCAACTGAGCTAATTCCCCGATGTAACCATTATATAGAAATTCAATTCAAGTGTCAAGGATCACTTCTTCTGGGATTCCTTCTCTTTACGGAGAGCAACTGAAGTCTTTTTCTTAGGCATGTTGGGGTAGTAAGTCTTACCAATCTCTGCCTTATCTACAACCTCTCCAGTCTTAGCGTCTCTGTGCATTCCTTCAAACTGTACATCAGCCTCAAGGATAGCGTCAATTTCTTCTGCTGTGAAGAGACCTGATGCTTCCAGTTCTTCTTTCTTAGTTCCGATTCCTGCTTTAAATTCAGCCTCTCTTCTCTTCTTTTGTTGATCGGCAGACAGGGAGTCATCACGACCAAAATCTCTTCCAGTTGCGGTGGTGCCTTCACGCTTTCTTTGTGCGGCAAGACGCTTTTCTCTTCTTGCTTGCATTGCTGCTAGGGAATCTGCTTCATCGACCCGCTCAACACCCTCTTTCTTAAGGTTTGCCTTACGATACATCAGGTCTGCTTTGGTGCCCTTATCCATCTTACCTTGTGACTTAGGCTTGGTCTTACCACCTACATCAGGTTGCATACCAGGGTTTGCTGCTTTGACTCTACGACCATGGGTGTATTCTGCACCACTCATCTTGGAGTCACCAGAAACCATCTTTCCACCTTGAGAACGGGAGTCAGCATACTCTTTGTCTGACTGACCGTGCTTGCCCTTATAAACTTCTTCTACTTTGTCTTTTTTGAACTGAGGATGATCATCGAGTTTCATGCCACGCTTTTTCTCAAGGCGTTTCTTTTGCTCTTCAGAATCATTTCCTCTAATGTTCTTAGCTTCGCAAATCTCTTTATAGAGATTGCCAAGATCTGCTAAACCTCTAGAACCTAAATCCATTTCCCAATGTATCGTATGCTATGGATTATTTATATTTTTTTAGAGTTTTCCTCCAACAACTCCACTGTTAATAACCCGACTATATTCACCCAGTGTTCCTTCTTGAAGACACTTAAGGTGCCATCGTGTTGTATTCAAGCATCCATCATATTCAAGTGCAGTGAGAAAATGAGCACCGTATGGTTCTTTCAAAATACTAACATGAAGGCCAAAACGAGTCTTTTTGATATAAAATGCATCATCAATCCATACAACATCTTCTGGAATATTTTTTTCTACCGTTCCACCCAGTGAAGAGTGAATTGTCAATGGTTTGTTAGTATCAGTTTCGTTCATATTTTCCTAGTAATTTGTAACGGAAGAGGTGGGATTTGAACCCACGGAGGACTTGCACCCTCGCTGGTTTTCAAGACCAGTGCCATAAACCACTCGACCACTCTTCCATGATTGGTCACTGTTCCAGTGTCTTATGACTCCAGATACAATAAAAGCGTTAGTGACCATGTAACTAATAAAAATAACGGTGCGTATGATAGCAACGTAATTGTCAAAAGGAGCTGTCTTGTCGTCACTGAAACTACCTAAAGAGTATTTCCAAATATTCCAAATTTTCAACATTCAGATGATTCTTCTTTATCCTTTTTGTTAAATCCAAAAGGACCAGAAAGTTTATCTTCAAGTTTGAGTTTGAGTGCAACACCACCAATAGCTTCCATGACTTTCAGGATGTCCTCAGTCTTGGCATTTTCTCCAAGTTCATGTGCAACATAATTGTATTTGGGCCAAAATTGTTC
>LUMQ01000521.1_pt1 | contig 26914 bp, 25 predicted proteins | sample 729621 | NCBI WGS metagenome assembly LUMQ01 (sample SAMN03860259, study PRJNA289734) | marine metagenome | biome: seawater column; feature: ocean; material: water; isolation source: Red Sea water column Station 12 - depth 25m | place: Saudi Arabia: Red Sea | collected 2011-10-15 | depth 25 m | reverse complement strand
GTATTTTGGATTAGATTGAGTCGAAAAGAAATAAGGCTTTAAGCTAAGTTTATCGATTAAAAATAAAGATTATCTAGAATAAAATTCTACAACTAGATTAGGTTCCATTTGAACCGGGTAAGGTACATCAGTAAGTTGAGGACCTCGGATAAACTTACCTAAACATTTAGAGATTTCTAACTGTAAGTACTCAGGAACATCTCTTTCATTTGAGCTTAAAGTTTGAATAATCATTGGGATATTTTGGCTTTCTTGTTGTAGAGAAATTTCATCTCCATCTTTTACTTGATAAGATTTCTTATCAACTACTTTGCCATTAACCATAACATGTCCATGATTAACTAGTTGCCTAGCCGCAAATACAGTAGGAGCAAATTTAAGTCTAAAAACTACAGCATCAAGACGTCTTTCAAGTAGCTCAATTAGAATTTGGCTCGTATCGCCCTTTTTTCTTGAAGCTTCTTGATAAATCTTCAAAAACTGCTTTTCAGTAATATCTCCATAGTACTTTTTAAGCTTCTGTTTAGCAGCTAGTTGAACTCCAAAATCAGATAGTTTTCTTTTTCTTGCCTGACCGTGCTGACCAGGACCATAAGGTCTTCTATTAAATGGGCTTTTTGGTCTACCCCACAAATTTAAACCAAGTCTTCTATCAATTTTGTGCTTGGAAGATAATCTTTTCGTCATGAATTGGTGTTTTATATAGATTTCGTATTTTAAGTCAATTTATTTTGTAAGATTTTTTATGACACCATAGGCAGTTTTTAGCATTTTTTGATCAACCTTTGATGTTTTGAGAAAACTTCTTAAAGATAGCTCAAGATTGTGAGTTTTAGATTTAATTGTTGTAAATCGACGATTTTCTAATATTTGCATCAAATAACTAATAAATTTTTCAATATCTTGAGATTTGAGACTATTTTTAACAATGGTTTTTTCAACGACTTTGGTTGATCTGCTTAACATATAAGCCACAACTGCAACAGTATGCGAGAGATTAAGTGATTTGCTTTTTTGAGTAGGGATAGTCAAGATATAGTTAGCATATGATATTTCTTTATTGCTTAAGCCATTATTTTCTTGTCCAAATAGAATAGTAATTTTTTTGGCTTTAAGTTTATCAATTTCCTCAAAGTTAATTAAAGGTATAGATAATTCCCTTCTACGAACTGAGGTAGCTACAACGATATTTGATTTAGAAACTGCTTCGGGAATAGAATTAAATGTTTTAACTTTTTTTGCTGTTAATTCAAAATGTTTTGAAGCCCTAATTCCTGTATCATTTGGCCATGATTTTTTTGGACTTACTAGGCCAACCTCATCAAAACCAAAACATCCTAAAGATCGAATAGACATGCCAATATTCTCGGACAGCTGAGGTTTGTTAAAAAGAAATTGAATTTTTTTTTTCAAGAAGTTTTAATTAGCTTAAAAATTAAACTTTCTCTTAATGCATTATAAGAAGCATCAATTATATTAGTTGAAACACCTACGGTAGTCCAAAAATTACCCTCTTTATCTTTAGACTCAATAATAACTCTTACTATTGCATCAGTGCCTTTTTCAGATGAAAGAATTCTAACTTTAAAATCAGTAAGTTCTAAATCTTCTAAAGCTGGATAAAATTCCATAAGTGATTTTCTTAGAGCCTTATCAAGAGCATTAACTGGACCATTACCAATTTCAACATTCATATATTCTTTTTTATTGATAATAATTCTTACGGTTGCTTCAGACTCTGTAACTAAATCACCTCTGGCATTCCATCTTCGATCATCTATGACTTTAAATCTTACTAATTCAAAATATTCAGGAATACCAAAGAGCGTCTCTCTTGCTAGAATCTCAAAACTCGCCAGTGCCTGATCAAAAGCATATCCTTGAAACTCTCTTTCTTTAACCTTCTGTAAAAGTAAGTCTAACTTATCTTTATGATCGTCAGGGTTAATACCAACTGTATTCAAAAGGGATGTAATATTTGAACGACCTGATTGATCTGAAATAACTATTTTTCTTGTATTCCCTACCAACTGGGGGTCGATATGTTCATAGGTCTTTGGATCTTTATTAATTGCAGATACATGGAGACCACCTTTGTGAGAAAACGCATTCTCTCCAACATAAGGCTGTTGGCTGTTAGGAGCTCGATTTAGAATTTCGTCCAGTAAAAGAGATGTTTTTTTTAATAAGCTTAGATTTTCTCTAGGAATAGAGGAGTCAAGATCAGTTTTTAATAAAATAGAGGGTATGACCGAGACTAAGTTTGCATTTCCACATCGCTCTCCAAGTCCATTTATGGTTCCTTGGACTTGTCGAACACCCGCTCTAACAGCAGCTAGTGAATTAGCAACGGCATTTTCAGTATCATTATGAGCATGTATCCCAAGTCTTTCTCCTGGAATTTTTTTAATAACTTCCGAGACAATTTCTTCTACTTCGTGAGGCAGTGTTCCGCCATTGGTATCACACAGTACTATCCATCTGGCATTATTTTTATACGCTTCAAGTAAACAATTCATGGCAAATTCTGGATTTAATTTATAACCATCAAAAAAATGCTCTGCATCATACATTGCTTCAATGCCCTTTTGATTAATATATTCAATACTTTCACCAATCATTTGAAGATTATCTTCTTTAGAAATACCCAGTGCTTTTTCAACTTGATAAGCAGAAGATTTACCTACGATACATATATGGCCTACATTAGTATTGATTAAACTATTTAAACCAGGATCATTAGATACACTAGTTGATGGTCGCCTAGTCATTCCAAAAGCTACCAGATTTGACTTATTAAAATTTATATTTGATTGAAAAAACTTATCATCTGTAGGGTTAGATCCTGGCCATCCACCCTCAACATAATCAATTCCTAGCTCATCTAATGCTGAAGAAAATTTTATTTTATCATCTACTGAAAAATCAACACCAGTGGTTTGCTGGCCATCTCGAAGTGTAGTGTCAAAAAAAAATATTTTATTTGGATTTATGTTTTCTTCCATTTTGTCCCGCTTTTTGTATCTTCTAAAATAATTCCATTTTGTAAAAGTTCTTCTCTAATTTGGTCGGCTAATTCAAAATTTTTATTTGATTTTGCATCAGCTCGGCGAGCTATCATATTTTCAATATCATCATTATCAAGGCTTAATTCTGTTTTTTGGAAATGAGGCACTAAACCCAAAAGAGATAATCCATTATTAAAATAATTAGAGAGTTCTAAGTCTTCAGGTGCTTTTTTAAGATCATTAAAAATTTGTTGCAGTCTCATGAGAGCCTGAGGTGTGTTTAAATCATCTTCCAAAGCCTTAAGAAAATCTTGATCTAAATGGTTATTGGTCGATTTTTTAATAAAATCTCTCCATTTTGAGACAATATTTGAAGAATATTTTAACAAGTCATTAGAAAAATCAATCGGCTGTCTGTAATGAGTTGTTAAAATGGCATATTTAATTGAGATGGGGTTATGAAGAGTTAAAAGATCATTCATTATTGTTATGTTTCCTAGAGATTTTGACATCTTTTCTCCCTCAAAATTGATAAATCCGTTATGAAGCCAATAATTAGCCATATTCTGATCATGGTAACAACATGATTGAGCTATTTCATTTTCATGATGAGGAAAAATTAAGTCAAGTCCACCAGCATGAATATCAATAGTAGGTCCTAATAGTTCTGCAATCATGGCCGAACATTCAATGTGCCATCCAGGTCTCCCTTTTCCCCACGGACTTTCCCAGTATGGTTCATTATCTTTTGACGGTTTCCACAAAACAAAATCTTCTGGATTTTTTTTATATTCTGCTACCTCTACTCTTGCTCCACTAATAATATCTTTAAGAGAAAATTTTGACAAAGCACCATAATTTTTAAATTTTTTTGACTCAAACAAAACATGATTTGAGGAGACATATGCATACTCTTTTTGGATTAAACTTGTAATCATCTCTATCATTTTAGAGATATATTCAGTTGCTTTGGGTTCATGTGTTGGTTCTAAGATTGAAAGTGATTTTAAATCTTCATGATAAACTTTTTGAGTTTGTTCAACTAATTTTTTAGTAGAAATTTTAAGCTCATTTGCTTTATTTATTATTTTATCATCAATATCAGTAATATTTCTGACATAAGTAACATTGCCCTCACCAAATTTTAATTGAAGTATTCTAAATAAAATATCAAAAACAATTATAGGTCTAAAATTTCCTATATGAGGATTATTATAAAGTGTCGGACCACAAGCATACATCTTAATTGATTTATTATTAATAGGATTAAAGTCTTCTTTAGTTTTTGTGAGTGTATTAAAGAGTTTTAAATTCATTTAAATAATTTTTAATTTCATTAAAATTAAATTCCACTCATTTTCTTTAATTTCAAAATCGATCAAATTGTTAAATTCATTTAATAATTCTTTGAGACTTAATGTTCTAAGCGCCAATTTTTGGAAATGATCAATTTTAGATAAATCTAATTTAGGTAAATTTTTAGATATTTTAGATAAATCAAAATCAACATATTCATTTTTAGATATTTCTTTAAAGCTATAATCTGCATTTAACCCAACTGAATATAAATACGATAATATACTTTCAGTTGAGTATCCCTCTTCTTTAAATTTTTTAATAGAAATTGAGTCAACATTTCTTTTACTTAACTTTGTTCCATCCTCATTTAACATTAAAGGGTTATGTCCAAAACTAGGCACCTGTGCATCTAAACTTTGAAAAATTTCTACATGTACTGCAGAATTTGATAAATGATCTTCACCTCTTATAATATGAGTGATTTTCATATCTATATCATCAACAACACTTGGAAAGTGATACAAATAACTTCCATCAGCCCTTCTTAAAACAGGGTCAGACTGAGAAGATAAATCTACCTCAGTTTTGCCTTTCACTAAATCAGTCCATTGAACTTTATTTTGGGATAATTTAAACCTCCAATAAGGTCTGCTACCAGATAATATTTGTTTTTCAATTTCTTCTTTTGTTAAATTTAAGGCCTCTCTATCATAAATAGGGGGCTTACCTGCCTTCAACTGTAATTTTTTTTTGATTTCAAGATCCTCATTGGACTCAAAACAAGGATAAACTAATTTTTTGGATATGAGTTGATCAAAGATTTGGTTATATCGATCAACTCTTTTACTTTGAAAGTAAGTTTCGTCATGATCAATATTTAACCATTCTAAATCTGATGCAATAGAAAGAATAAACTCCTCCTTACTTCTTTCTTGGTCAGTATCGTCATATCTAAGAATAAATTTACCATTATTTTTTTTGGCATATATCCAATTCAAAAAACATGATCTTAAGTTTCCTAAATGAAGATTTCCAGTAGGGCTGGGAGCAAACCGTGTTGTTATCATTTTAATTTTTTAAGTAAATACTCTCTAGATACCTTTACTCTTGGTGTTTTTCCATATTTTATTATATCTGCAGTAGCGTATGTTTCAGACCATTTTTCTGGCAAATAACTGCCCGTTCCAATTATATCTATAGGTGTTTTTGCTAAAGCCATAGCTTTACATTTGTCATTTGTAAAACCACTTGAGGCAATAATCTTAACTTTTTTATATCCAAATTTATCAAGCTGAGATCTTAGATGCCATATCGCTGATGCTGAAACACCTGGTCCTACAAGGTGTTTTAACTCATCATCCGATCGATATTCTTTTGTTGATCCTGGAGCAAACTTTTCAAGCACTTCATAGGACTTTGCTGTATCCAATCCCTCAATATATCTTCCACTTGGCGTATCTAATCTAATAAATACCTTTCCTTTTTTAGATAAATTATCAAAGTAACTACACACTTGTATTGAGTCAGTAATTTCTTTTCCAAAATAATCTGGTAAAACCACTAAATCATTTTTTGGGAAAGTTTGATGAAACATTTTCACAGCCTCTAATGTAGAGCCCGCGTATCCGATTATCGCATGAGGCATGGTACCTAAAGCTTTATTAGAGGGAAAATATTTAGAAGTTGCTGCTATTGAAGTACCAACAAAGCCAAGTGCTTTATTTTTTTTTGCAGCTTTTGATCCAACAGAAGCCGCATAGGACATCAATTCAGACATTTCAGAACCAGCACAATGTCTTGCATCCATTGCTATAAAAGAAGTTTTTGGAAGGTCAATACACATTTGATAAGCGTTAGCAGCCGCTATACAAGCAGGACCAATTTTTTGTAAGAAAAGAGTCTCAAGATCAACAATATTTTGAAATGACCCTTTAATATAAAGAATAGGTTCTCCCGCACCAAAATACTCACCTTCTTTAAATGGGGTAATAGTTTTTATTTTTATTTTTCTATCCTTAGCTACAGATTTTATCCAATCAATTGCTAATTTCAGAGCTATTATGCCTGGTCTTCTAATGAATACAGCATATGAGACATCCACATCTCCATATTTATTTATAATCTGTTTAGATTTTAAAAAATAATTATCGGTGTAGGATTTAATAAAATCTTTCTTAGTTTTGTTATTCATATTGAATAAAAAAACTAGAGGCTATCACCATTAGATAATAGATCAGCTAACAAAAATGATAATTCTAGTGATTGATTTACATTAAGTCTTGGATCGCAAAAAGTATGATATCTATCTCCTAAATTTTCATCTTTGATGTCCTCAGGTCCTCCAACGCATTCTGTTACATTAAGTCCTGTCAGTTCTAAATGTACACCACCAGGGATACTCCCTTGAGAGTGATGAATCTCAAAGAATGATTTAATTTCATTTAAAATATTATCTGTTGCTCTGGTCTTATATCCTGAATTACTTGTTGAAGTATTTCCATGCATTGGATCACAAACCCAAGTTATATTAAGACCTAATTTATCAATTTCTTTTAGTAAGTTTGGAAATGTAGACTGAATTTTTTCAGCTCCCATTCTGACAATCAGAGTTAATCTACCCCCTTCATTTTCAGGATTAAGAATTTCAATATTTTTCTTTAGATCATCTATGTTAGTAGATGGTCCAACTTTTAAACCAAGAGGATTTTTAATTCCGCTTAAATAATGTATGTGGGCACCATCAGGATCTCTAGTTCTATCTCCTACCCAAAGAAAATGAGAATTTACATTATACCAATCACCGGTTGTACTATCTACACGCGTGAAGGCTTCCTCATAAGGTAAAAGTAATGCTTCATGGCTTGTATAAAAATCAGTTTCACGAAGTTCTCGAGTGTTATTTTCATTAATTCCACAAGCATTCATAAAATTAATACTTTCTTCAATTTTTTGAGAAATTAACTTATATTTTTGAGTAGACTCAAAATTACTTGCAAAATCTAAATTCCATTTGTTTAATTGCGTTAAACTAGCAAATCCACCTTGAGCAAAAGCTCTTAATAAGTTTAAAGTTGAAGCTGAATGATTGTAAGCCTGCATCATTCTTTGAGGATCAGGTTCACGGGACTCTTTTGTAAATTCGTATGAATTAATAATATCTCCTCTGTAGCTAGGTAATTTCAAGCCATCTTTTTCCTCAAAATCTGAACTACGAGGTTTGGCAAATTGACCTCCAATTCTGCCTAATTTGACAACAGGTGTATTAGTAGCAAAAGTCAAAACAACAGACATTTGAAGTAATAGTTTGAAGGTGTCTCTTATAGTATTTGGGTTTAATTCACTAAAACTCTCAGCACAGTCCCCGCCTTGAAGATAAAAAGCATCTCCTTTTTGAACTTGATGGATTTGTGACTTTAATGATCTTGTTTCTCCTGCAAAAATTAGTGGTGGCATTGATGATAAATTATCAAGAACACCGTTTAATTTTTTCTCATCAGAATAAGTAGGCATTTGTTTTGCCTCATAACTTCTCCAACTATTTTTTGACCATTTCATGAGCTGTGGATTATATTGTGAATAATATTAAATTAAAGTTTTTATTAGTTTTTTTGGAAAAAAGGAAATCTTAATTTTATCTTAGGTAGAGAGGGTTTAAATTTATTCACATTAAAGTTATCGAGGGCTTTTTGTTGGGTATCTGAATATTTTGATTTTGACGAAGTTACCGACGATTTTTGATTAAGATTTGAATTTAAATCAACCATAGTTATTATTCCAGAAGGCGAAACTAGATAATAACATTTATCTAAATTCAATAGCTCATATGCACTATCGTTGATTTTAGCATCAAAATGATTTTTAGAATATGAGTTAGCTAATAATATAGTATTGATTTTTTGCTTTGGAGAGAAGTTAGAAGAGCAAATCAGATTAGACTCACTTTTTAATAATGAAAAAATTGATTTAGATGAACCTTCAATTTTTATTTCAGGAAAAAAATTACCTTTAAAAAATAAAGAGCTTGATTGGTTATCATCTATAGCATTTGAAAAGAAATAATTTTGATCTGTATAAAAATTATTGATCTCTAATATTTGATTAGAAAAAGAACGAGGACCGGCGAGCCTTAAAAGAAATTTGAATATGTGAGTATTTAAAAAATTTGGAAATAAATTAAAAAATGTGAAAAATATCTTATTGATATAATTTGTATAGTTCTCACTTGGTTTAATAGCATTTTTGTGTTCTTTTAAGAAAATATGCAAAATATTTGCCAATTGATGGCAAATACCTAAATAACTTTTGTTTTTAATAGCAATGGTTTTTTTTAATTTATCATCTTCGAAAATTGAAATATCTAAAGGAAGAGAGGATGTAAGTATCTGATTTTCATTGATCTTTATATTGAAAATTTTTTTAGCGTAAGACTTGAGTTGGCTCACACTATCAGAAATTAGATGGGCACTTTTATTATTAGGGAATATTATATTAACATTACTGTTTGATTTTAAATTAGTAAAAAAAGATGATGAATATTTATGATCTAAGTTATCAAAGATACACGAGTAAAAATTTTTTACATTTTCTGATTTTAAACTAATCCCCTTTTTGTCATCTGCTTGTGAATGATTATAATCAGCAGAGTAAAAAGATATTTGACTGCCACTAATTGGTTCTCTTAATAATAACTTTGATTTACTTAAGATACCAAAAGTATCAAGCAAGGTGTGCTTTTCATTATTTTTAAGTAAATTTTGAGGCAAAAAATAACTATGATAATTAGAATTGTCCTCAATATTATTAATTAATTTGACATTGGTCTGAGATATTTGGGATAAGATGCCTGCAACGGCTTTATTATTTACAATTAAATTTTTATATTCTTCCATTTACTCTACAGTTACTGATTTCGCTAAATTTCTTGGTTGATCGATATCAGTACCTTCGTTTAGAGCAAAGTAATATGAAATTAATTGAAGTGGAATAGTATAAATGAAAGGTGTGTCAATAATGTTTTCTTTTGGCATCTTGATCACTTTGATTTCGCCATTAATTTTACTCATATTTCTAACACTTGATAAAATGATAATTTTGCCATTTCTGGCAGAGATTTCTTGAGCATTTGATACAGATTTTTCGAATAAATCATTCTTAGGAATTAGACAAACTGTAATCGAGTCCTTATCAATCAAAGCAATGGGGCCATGCTTCATCTCCCCACCAGGGAAGCCCTCACTATGCATGTATGAAATTTCTTTTAATTTTAAGGACCCCTCTAAAGCAATAGGATATGCAATATTTCTTCCAATAAAATAACAAGCATTTGCTTGAGCTAATTTTTTAGAAATAATTTTAGCGCTAGGAGTGAACTCCTTAATAAGTTTTTCAATTTTGGAAGGTAATTTTGTTAAAAGACCAATATTCATTTTGTATATTTGATTAGATATTGTCTTTTCCATTCTTCCAACTTCTAGTGCTAAGTTAGCTAAGCTGAGTAATTGACAAGTAAAGGCTTTTGTTGATGCTACACCAACTTCTTTCTGAGCATAAGTTGGAATAGTAACTTCTGCCTCTCTAACCATACTACTTTCTAAAGAGTTAGTGATAACAATCGATTTGTGTTTCATTTTCTTTACATATTTTAAAGCCATCAACGTATCCATTGTCTCACCTGATTGTGATATAAAAATAAAAAGTATTTGTTTGTTTTTATTAATTTTTTTATATCTTAACTCAGAAGCTAATTCTGTGCTTACTTCTTTATTAGTAAAATGATTAAAATAATATTCTCCTACCATTGAAGCATGATACGCGGTTCCACACCCTACCAGAACAATTTTGTCTACTTCAAAAAGATGCCTAAATTTTGTCTTAAAATCGACAAAGTATTCTGCAGTATATTTTGATTGTGTGCTTTTTAGTACACCTGGCTGTTCATGTATTTCTTTCAACATGAAGTGTTGGTAATCACCTTTGTCATAGGGATTTTGATATGAAATATTTTTTTGAAATGTTATTTTAATTTTTTTTTGTAAGTAGCTAATTTTCCTTTCATAAATTTTAATAATATCTCCATCCTCACAATGAAAAATAGTATCATGATAATTAGAGAGAATTGATGAGTCAGAACAAATGTAAAATGATTGGTTTTTATTTGAGATAGATATAGGGCTTCCATTTTTTAAAATATAAAAACAGTTATTTCTTTTTATAAATATAACGAATGCAAAATTTCCACGAATTGTTTTCTGAAAAACTTTAATTGCTTCATCTGGATCTTTGTATTTATCAATTAAATAACTTAGATAATAAAAACTGACTTCAGTATCAGATTTAATATTTTTGGGAATTTCTTTATATCGATTTTGAATTTGACTATAATTTTCAATTATACCATTACATACCAATGTAAGGTTCTCATTGGCAAAGGGGTGTGCATTGTTTCTACTTACTACTCCATGAGTGGCCCAGCGAGTGTGACCAATTACACCTGAAAAAGACTTATCTTTTATATTTTTTGATTTTTTTTCTAAATTTGAAATTTTTCCTATGCTCTTAATAGTTCTTATTTTTTGTTCAGAAAATAAAGAAATCCCAGCTGAGTCATAGCCTCTATATTCTAATTTTTTTAGAATTTCGATTGCATCAGACTTTAAAGATTGAGAATTTAGAATACCAACAATACCGCACATTATTTTTTAAAATTTTTAATATTTTTTTGTTTAGACCTACTTATTGAGAAATAATTTTTTGGAACGTTTTTTGTAATTACTGAACCTGCTGCGATATAGGAATTTTCACCAATATTCACTGGAGCAATAATAGATGAATTTGTTCCCACAAAGCAATTGTTACCAATTTTTGATTGATATTTATTCTTTCCATCATAGTTACAAGTTATTGTCCCTGCTCCAATATTAGTATTTTTGCCCACTGTGCTGTCACCCAAATAAGATAAATGATTTACTTTGACTTTATCTGCCAACTTAGATTTTTTAATTTCTACAAAATTACCCAATTTAACCTCATTTTGTAAAATTGCCTCCGGTCTCAATCTTGCAAAAGGTCCAATTGAACAATTTTTTCCGATATAGCAGTTTTCTAAATATGAAAATGATTTAACAGTAGTTCCGGTCATAATTTTTACACCTTTTTTAATAACCACATTGGGTTCTATAATCACATCTTTTGATATTTGAACATCAGTTTCAATATAAACAGTTTCTGGTTGTAAGATTTTAACTCCTGAACTTATCAATTCTGATTTAATTAGTTCTTGAGAGGCTTTCTCTAAATCATTTAATTCTTTAAAATTATTTACTCCAAATATTGGAGATTTATCATTTACATAAGTATTCAATTTTAAATTTTGCTTATGTGAAATATCTATCAAATCTGTTATGTAAAATTCTTTTTTTATCTTATTTTTTTTTAAGTCAGAAATATTCTTAATAGCTTTTTTTGATATAAGGAAAATACCTGTATTAATTAAATTAATATTTTTTTCATCAAGATCACAATCAGCATCTTCTACAATCTTTAATAAATTATTATTTTTTAAAATGACTCTACCATAACCACTAGGATCTTTTACTTTCTGAGATATAACAGAAATATCAATTTTAGATTTAATTCCTTTAGATAAAAAATTATTAATGATCTTATAATCGAATATCGGTGTATCAGCCAAAAGAACAAGATAATAGTCAAAATTTTTATTAGAACTGAAAAACTGTTTTATGGCGCCTCCAGTTCCATTAATTGGATTTTGAATAAATATTGATTTATTTTTATTTTGGATAAATTTTGAATTTACCTTACTTGAAATAATATTTATTTGATTGATATTTTTATTTTTTTCTAAAGCCTCTAAATTGAAATCAATTAACTGCTTACCTGAAATAGAATGAATAAATTTTGGTTTTTCTGAATTAAATCTTTTACTTTTACCGGCAGAAAGAATAATGGCGCAAATTTTCATAAAGTAGTAAAATAATATTAATAGATCTAAGCTTTACACTAAAAATATATCTAAATATGTAAATTATGACGATAATTGTAAAAAAAAATTATTCACCCTCTCTTTTTAAAATAATTAAAGAAAAGCTGAACAATCTTGAATTGGTTAGTTTGCCAACTGAGACAGTCTATGGTTTAGCTGGTCTTGGTACAAAAATAGAGTCTGCAAAAAAGATATACAAATTAAAAGAAAGACCTCTTCACAAGAAATTAATTTTCCATTGTTCTGATATGAAAATGGTTAAAAAATTTTTTTTCTTAGATCAAGAGAATGAAATATTAGCTAAAAGATTTTGGCCAGGACCGCTGACATTAATTTTAAAAAGAAAATCATTTCAAATTCCAAAATCACTTACCATCAATAATGATTGTGCTGTTAGAATACCAAAAAATGATTTTACAATTGAGGTAATAAAAAAAATAGGTTTACCTTTGATAATGCCTTCTGCTAATAGGTTTAAAAAATTAAGTCCAATTAATGCTAAAATGGTTTCCAATCAATTTAAGGATACTAATTTATTGATAATTGATGGAGGTAAATGCAAAATTGGATTAGAGTCTACTCTAGTAAGAATTTTAAAGAATAAGTTAGAAATAATTAGACCAGGAAAAATAAGTTTAAGCCAAATTAAAAAAGTATTGCCGTATATAAATCTGTTTAAAAATAAGGAAAAATTTTTTTCTGGAACATCAAAGAAACACTATTCTCCTAATAAAAAGATATACTTAAATATCAAAAAACCTGCAAATAAATCAGCCTATTTAAATTTTGGAAAAAAACACAAGAAAGAATTTAAAAATCTTAGTGAAAAAGGAAGCTTAAATGAAGCTGCAAAAAATCTATATCACTTCATTTTTCTAGCAGATCAAAATAAAGATTTCAAAACAATATCTATTGCTCCCATACCCAATCGAGATATTGGAGAGGCGATAAATGATCGTTTAAAAAGAGCAGCAAGATGAAGTTTCCAAAAATTATCAAAAAATATAAAAAACGACTGATTGCTTATCCAAAAAATACAAAAGAAGTCTCAAACATAGTAAAATTTTCAAATAAAAATGGACTGAATATTATACCTCTAGGTGGAGAAACAAATAGAGTTGACGGAACAAAAGCGGTTCAAAAATATAAAAATTTATTTATTAGCTTCTCTAAAATGAACAGGATTTTAGAAGTAGATACAGATAGCTTAATATTAACTGTGGAGAGTGGTGTAACCCTAAAAAAAATTCACCAAAAATCTCAATCAAAGAATTTATTTTTTCCAGTAAATATTGCTCCTAGTGATAAATGTACAATAGGAGGAAATATTTCAACAAATGTTGGTGGGCTTCAAACTTTAAAATATGGAAATATCGAGGATCATATAAATGGTCTTGAAGTTGTGATGTCAGATGGAACAGTTTTAAATTATTTAAGTAAATTAAAAAAAGACAACTTTGGTCCTAAATTATGGAAAATTTTTTGTGGATCAGAGGGTATTTTTGGAATTATCACTAAAGCAAATTTAATTTTAAAGCCTAAAAAAAAATTTATTACTACATTTTTTCTTGAAATAAAAAGTTTAAATAAAGCTATTTTACTGTTTAAAGAATTAAGACATCAATTTTACGCCTATCTAACTATGAAATTATAAAAATAGAAAATAATTTAAAGAATTCTTGGATTTGGAAAAAAAGAGAAGAGCTTGTTCATATTCAAAAAGAACTTAATTATAATCATAAATTTGATATCTCATTACCTTTGTCTCAATGGAAAAATTTTATTTTAAAGATTAATAAATTTACAAAAAAAAATACACAATTTACTCCTTATTTTTTTGGTCATTTAGGTGATGGTAATTTGCATTGTAATTTCAAGGTTGAAAATGAATTAAACAAAGATATCAACATTTTAAGCGAATTCATTTACGATTTGACATTGTCACTAAATGGAAGTATTGCTGCAGAACATGGATTAGGACAAAAGAAAAATATGCTACTAAAAAAATATAAATCCAAAGAATATTATGATTTTCTTAAAAATTTTAAAAATTACTTAGATCCAAAAAAAAATCTTGGAGCTAATAAACTATTTAAGTCCTAAAAAGTCTTTTAGTTTAAAATAACTCATCGCAAGAACCAAAAGTGGAGTATCAATTACACCAAATCCTGGAAAATTTCTATGTTGTAATTTTTCAAATAAGGGAAAATTTGAATTACTTGAGATTACAGTTTGCGCCAACATTTTTCCAACCATGGTTGTCAAAGCGAGGCCATGACCAGAATAACCTTGGGCAAAATAAATATCATTATTGATAGCGCCTATATGTGGAAATCTATTTGCAGTAATTGCGACATGGCCGCTCCAAGTACACCACGCGTTATATTTTTCAATTCCTGGGAGTATCTTTCTTATGCTTTTTTTTAATGAATTTTCTAAATTTATTGGATCAATATTTGAATAACTTACTCCACCACCAAATATCAAGTTATTATTTCCATCTAATCTAAAGTAATTTAAAACGAATAGCATGTCACCAACGGTAATTTTCCTTTTAAAGTAATTAGATAGAACTTGATTTGGAATTTCAGTGTATGCTGAAACATATGTTTTTACTGGCATGATTTTTCTTCTGAGATCTTTGTTCAAGTTATCTAAATAAGCATTACAACATAGAACCATTTTGTCAGCAGTAACTTCTAATTTATTAGTCAGTTGAATTTTTATTTTTCCTTCATGTTTATATGATAAGACCTCACTTTCTTCATAAACTTTACAATTTTTATTTTTTAGGAGTTCTTTAGCTAAACCAAGACAGTAATTTAAAGGATGGATTTGTCCACACTCAGAGTCGTACATAGCTGATTGATAATATGGGCTATCAAAATAATCTTGCATTTGATTTTTGGATAAATATTGAGCTGACTCATAATCAAATTGATTATGAAGTTGATCTATAAATTTTTTTAATTCCTCATCATGGGATTTTGTAACACTTGTTAGCAAATATCCTTCGATTAAATCGCAATCTATATTGAGATCTTTAATGTTTTTTTTAACTTCACGAACTGCATCAACAGTAAAATTCCACAAAGTTTTGATTTCATCTTCACTATGTTTTTGACTTGAATAATCATCTGATGAAAAACCATGTAAAAGCTGTCCACCATTTCTACCCGAAGCCCCCCAACCTATCTTATTTTTCTCTAAAATTACGATTTTAAGATTTGGGTTAGTTTTATTTAGATAATAGGCCGTAGCTATGCCAGAAAGACCAGCGCCTATAATACAAACATCGCATTGTAAGCTTTCATTTAATCTGTTAGAATCAAACTTATATGTCTTTGTTCTTACATAGTAATTATCTGAATAATTCATCAGATACATAAGTATCAAATTTTATACATCACTTACACTCATGAATAATTATATAGAATGGTTTAAAAAGAATAAAATTACAGAGGTGGAATGCCTAATTCCTGATAATTCAGGTATTCCTAGAGGTAAGATTCTTCCAACCAAAAAATTTCTAAGTTCTTTTGAATCTGGTGGACTAAGACTTCCTCTTCATTTGTTTAAATTAGCAGTATCCAGAAGCGTTTCTTATTCAATTGATGATCAACTTTTAAATCCTACTGATGGAGATTTTATACTCAAACCAGATTTCAACACTTTAAGGGTAGTGCCTTGGTATGAAGAGCCTACTGCACAAATAATATGTGATGCTGTAGATAGTAAAGAGAATGAAATTGAAGTTTATTCAAGAGGAATCTTAAAAAGAGTAATAAGTTTACTTGAGACACCTTCAGGACAATATGGAAGAATAGAAAAAGGAAATCAATCATATGGCATTGATGCCATTAATGAGTTTGATCATATTTTTGAGGATCTTTATGATTATTGTGAAGCACAAGACTTAGATGTTGAGAATATAAACCATGAGGATGGACCTGCTCAAATGGAAATTAATTTTAAACATGGTAATCCATTGGATTTAGCAGATCAGGTCTTTTTATTTAAAAGAACATTAAGACAAACGGCTCTCAAACATAATCTCTATGCTACCTTTATGGCTAAACCATTAGAGGACTCACCAGGTAATTCGATGCACATACACCAATCATTATTAAAAAAAGGAAAGCCTATTTTTGTGAATAAAGATTTAAACACAACTAATTATTTTGATCGCTACCTTGGAGGATTACAAAAATATTCAAAATCCTTCCTACCTTTATTTGCACCTAACGTAAATTCTTTTAAAAGATTAAGAGGCTATTGGGAAGAAGGCACTCCATTTAATTTAAACTGGGGCTATGAAAATAGAACGTGTGGATTTAGAGTTCCAAACTTTAGTTCAGCTCAACAAGCAAGAATTGAAAATAGACTTTGCGGTTCAGATGTTAACCCTTATTTAGCAATATCTGCAACTTTGGCCGCTGGCTACTTAGGAATAAAAAAGAAATTGAAAGCTACACAAGAAACAAAAAAAGCAGCATATAACGTAAATGTTTCACTCACAGAAAGTATTTACCAGTCAATTGATATGTTTTCTCGATCCAAAGAAGCAAAAGAAATTTTTGGTGAAACTTTTGTTGAGCTTTTTTGTTCAATTAAGGATTTAGAAGTTAATGCCTACAATAAAATAATAACTGCCTGGGAACGTGAATATTTACTTTTGAACGTTTGATCGATTAACAAAATAAAAAATAATTGCAGCTATTACCACAAATAACATAATTATTGACGATAGTGCATTCACTTCACTATAGGTAATGTATTTGCTCCGGGACCAGTTGTGAAGCTAGCAACAACTAAATCATCTAAAGAGAGAGTAAATGCAAGAAGCCAACCCGAAATAATTGAAGGTAATATTACAGGAGCTGTAATCTTCCAAAAAATTTTATTAGGCACTGTGCCTAAATCTTGAGCAGCTTCTTCAATATTTCTATCATAACTGCTTAATCGAGATTGAATTATTACTGCAACAAAAGCTACAGAAAAAGTAATATGTGAAATTAAAACTGTTAATTGTCCTTTACTTGAAGGAAATCCGATCAAATGGTTTGTAGAAATGAAAAATAGCAATAATGAAAGCCCCAAAATGATTTCTGGCATAACTAGAGGAGATGAGCTTAAAAAAATAAAAAATGGACGCCCAGGAATCTTAGGTATCCTGACTAAAGAATATCCGATCATTACACCTAATAAAGTTGCAAATGTAGCAGACAAAGATGCGATCTTTATACTTATCATAAAGGCCTCTAAGATTTGCTCATTTTGAAAAAGTTCACCATACCACCTGAAAGAAAAACCTTTCCATACCATCACTCTTTTATTGTCATTAAATGAATAAGCTATCAAAGTCAAAATAGGGAAATATAAAAAAGCAAATCCAATTGTTAAGAAAAATGATTTAAGAAATATTTTATTCATTTTTAAAATTATATTTTGCATACATTAATTGAAATATGATTATTGGAATTACTAAAATAAATATACCAGACATAGCTAAAGCACTTGCAATTGGCCAGTCTCTATTTACAAAAAACTCATCCCAAATTATTTTTCCAAAATATAGTTTGTCACTTCCGCCAAGTAGTTCAGGAATAACAAACTCCCCTACCACAGGTATAAAAACTAACATACTGCCAGCTACAATTCCGGGTAAAGATAAAGGGATAATTACTTTAAAGAAGGTTTTAAAAGGTTTTGCACCTAAATCACTTGAGGCATCAATTAAATTCAAATCAAATTTAACTAAATAACCATATAAAGGTAGAATCATAAAAGGCAAGTATGTATAAACAACCCCTAGGATCACAGCATAGTGGTTATGCAACATAGATAAAGGTTGATCAATAAATCCAAACTTTATCAAAATAGTATTGATTATTCCCGAACCTTGCAGAATTACCTTCCAAGCATAAACTCTTAATAAAAAAGATGTCCAAAAAGGGATAATCAACAAAATAAGCAATAAATTTCTTATATTTTCTTTAGATTTGGCTACATAAAAAGCAATCGGATAACCAATTAGCAAACATATCAATGTTGAAGTGAAGGCTAGAGTTAAAGAATTTAAGTAAGATCTCAAATAAAATGAGTCTGAGAAAATAAATGCATAATTTGATAAAGTTGCATTTATTGAAAATCCTTCCTCAGTAAAAGCAAACATATCTCGATATGGTGGCATCCCCCATTCAGAAACAGAGATAGAAATTTTAAATATTAAAGCTAACGGAATAAAAAAGAATAAAACTAACCAAAAATATGGAGTAAAAACAAACCAAAAGTTTTGTTTTTTTAAAAAATTAGTCATCAAAGAAAAAAATAGAGTCTTCGCTCCACGTACATATGACCTTGTCATCCCATTTAATTTTTAAATTTTCTGCTACTTCTTCATTTTGCATAAATGCATAAAAATTAAATCCATTAGACTCAATTAAATATTTTGTATAACTGCCAAGATAAGCTACCTCTTTAACTACACCCAAACATTGATTTTGAGTATTTTGATTTTCAAATTTTTGAATTTTTATCTTCTCGGGTCTTATTAAGCATAAGTCTTCTTGGTCATGAGTAACAATTATGAAGGTAATTCCTAATTTATATTGAAGATTTACTAGCTCAAACTGGGTTTGGACTCTTAATTTTTTATCTAATGCAGCCAAAGGTTCATCAAGTAGTAAAAGCTTAGGCTTTTTTACAAGACAGCGAGCTAAAGCTACTCTTTGTTGCTGCCCTCCAGAAATCTCAGTGATTTTTCTATTCTCTAATCCTGTTAATTCTAGTAAGGCAGTTATCTCTTTTACCCTATGATCAATTTCATTATTTTCTAAATTTTCCTCTTTAAGGCCAAACTCAATATTTTTTTTTACATTTAAATGTGGGAATAGAGCATAATTTTGGAACATTATATTAAGTGGTCTCAAGTAAGGAGGTAAAGATGTTATATCTTCTCCATCTAAATAAATTTTTCCACTATCAGGCTTTTCAAAGCCAGCTATTATTCTTAATAGTGTTGATTTTCCACAGCCAGATGACCCTAAAAGACTAAAAAGTTCTGACTTGTTGATATCTAAGCTGACATTATCCAAAGCTTTTGTATTTCCAAAACTCTTGGACACACTTTCTATTTTTAGAAAGGACTCTGACATCTATAAATAAAAAAGCACAACCTGCAAATCACAAGTTGTGCTTTTCATAAATGAATTATTTATTGAGCTGCTTTAAAGCTATTGAAGATTCTAGAAGAAATTCTAGATTTTTGTGGAGAGTCAGCAGTATCTGCAAATAGCTTTAGTAAGGTCTCCTCTGTAGGGTAAATAGCCGGATCCTCTAATATTTCAGGATCGATTAAACCCTCAGTTGTGTTAGCAACTAAGTTTGGATTTGAATACCAGACGTAGTTAGTGATTTCCGCGACTACCTCTGGTCTTAAAATATAGTCAATAAATTTATGAGCATTATCTACATTTTTAGCATCAGCTGGAATACCCATCATATCAAACCAAATAACAGTTCCCTCATTAGGAATAGAATACCACACCTCTTCGATTTCTTCATAGGCAGCAATGAAAACATCCCCAGACCAACCAACAGCTAGACAAATTTCTCCATTTGCCAAATCGTCAATATATTGAGATGAGTCAAAATATTTTATGTAAGGTCTGATTTGTTTTAAAAGCTCTAAAGCTTCTTCATTTGCTTTTGTGTTTTCAGTATTTGGATCATAACCAAGATAATTTAATGCTATTTCAACTACTTCACTTGGTGCATCAAGCATGGCAACTCCACAATCAGCATATTTAGATATTTCATCTGGGTTGAAAATAATATCCCATGACTCAACATCTCCGCCTCTCTCTTCCACAGCAGCCACATTGTATCCGATTCCAGTAGTTCCATACATATAATTAACAGAATATTCTCCACCTGGATCATGGGCATCAGTTTTTTCTAAAACACTAGGATCAAGGTTTGATAAGTTAGGAAGTTTGCTTTTATCTAACTTTTGAAAAACGCCTGCTTTAATTTGGTTTTCCATAAATGAACCCGAAGGAACAACTATGTCATATCCACTTCCGCCTGCTAAAAGCTTCGCCTCTAATACCTCATTAGAGTCAAAGACATCATAAGTTACGTCAATACCGGTCTCTGCTTCAAAATTAGCAATAGTGTCTTCTGCGATATAGTCGGACCAGTTATAAATAAAAAGCTCTTCAGCGTTCGAACTTAAAGGTAACGCTAAAAGAAAGATAATTGATAAAATTTTTTTCATACGACCTCTCCTCTTAATATAATTTTAAGTACTAAATACTATTATAGTTTTATTTAAAAATCACAGATTTTTTTATATAAATCAGGCCTTCTATCTCTAAAATTTCCCCAAGATTGGCGGTATTTTTTTATTTCTTCCAAATCAAATTCTTGAGAAATTATACCCTCAGATTTTTCATCCATAGTTTTGATAATATTACCCATATGATCAGTAATAAAAGAACTTCCATAAAAAGTAAGGCTAATATCTTGTTCAGTTTCTATTCCAATTCTATTAGATGCAATAACAGGAATTTGGTTTGCTGCAGAATGACCTATCATAACGTTCTGCCAATGAAGTTTAGAATTAATATTAGGATCATGTGGTTCAGATCCTATAGCAGTTGGATATAAGAGAATATCTGCACCCATCAAAGTCATAGATCTTGCACATTCAGGAAACCATTGATCCCAACAAATACCACAACCAATATTTCCAAAATCAGTTTTAAAAACTTTAAAACCTGTATTTCCAGGAGTGAAATAAAATTTTTCATTGTATCCAGGCCCATCTGGAATATGAGATTTACGATAAACCTCACTTAATTTACCATGAGAGTCAATTACAATTAATGAATTAAAATAATTTTGTCCTTGTTTTTCAAAAAAACTAATTGGAATGACAATATTATTTTTCTTACAATAATTTGAAAAAATAGAAAATAACTCATTATCTAAGCTTGAAATAGCGTAATCAAAAAATTTAGCATTTTGAGTAGAACAAAAATACTCACTTTGAAATAATTCTTGCAACAATAAGACATTTACACCTTCAGCTACAGCCTGATCAGCTAAATTTAAAGCTTTATTTATATTGTCTTCGATATTTCCTTTTATTGTTTGGAATTGAGAAGCAGCTACTTTAATTTTCATATCTTTGGCATATTCATAGTAACACAGTGAATATTTCCTCCCCCGTAATTTATATTTGATGTTTCAATCATTTTTATTTTTTTACTTGGAAAAAGTGATTGAAATATATCATAAACTTCTAAATCCTCATCAACATTAAATTTTGGAACTAATAGAGAATTTTTACAAAAATAAAAATTAATATATGAGGCAACTAAAACTTTATTATCGATTTCAATCTCACCTGGTAAAGGAATTTCAATAATTTCAATTTTTGGATTTAATTTAGAAAGATATTCCTCAACTAATTCTTTAGCTTCTTGAAGGATATAGTAATTTTTAGATGTATTGTCTTTAGTGCTGGCTATTAGATATTGATCATTTCCTATTGGACAAAAAATATTATCTATATGTCCCTCTAACGTAATTGAGGAATTCTTATATGGGATCTTGAATTGATCACATATGATATCTGATAACAAATTATCATTTTTATAATTTGGATATTTTCCATATCCATTAAAATTAAAATTAATTGACTTTAGCTGTTGTTCTTCTTTATAAAATATTGGAGCTATATCCCTCATCCATGAGTCATCTAAATTAACTTCTATGATTGAGATTTTTTGATTAGAAACTGTTAATCTACAATCTTTTATATCTTGAGAGTTACAATAGATATATACAGGTTCTTCTTCTGCTAATTGATTAGCTAGATTTGAAATTTCTTTTCTTGCAGAGTGTATTTGAGATCCATAAAGCTCTAAATTGCATGGCCATGCAATTAAGCAGCGCTCATGATCATACCATTCTGGAATAAGTTTCATTTTTATTTATCTATACTAATTATAACGATAATATTTTAATGTTTCATTGATGATCATAAACAAAATTCATTGGTTGGGTGTGGGGCTATCTTCACCCCCAGGTATCTTGTATCTGAATGACCAGAGATATGACTTATTAGTTTGGAATAGATCGGTGGATAAAGCAAAAACTCTACTCAAGAATAAAATTAATGTTAATGAGCTAGATATTTCAAACTTCTCAAAAAAATTAGATAAAAATGATTTAATTGTATCAATGCTTCCTGCTTCAATGCATATTGAAATTGCTGAGCTTGCGATAAAGTTTAAATGTCACCTCGTTACTTCAAGTTATTATGACCCTCAATATGAAAAGTTAGAACCAAAATTTATTGATAATGATTGTCTGTTTGTTTGCGAATGTGGATTAGATCCTGGAATAGACCATTTATTAGCGCATAAGCTTATTCAAGAATTTGATAAAGAAAATCATCAAGATATCAAATCAATTGATTTTAAAAGTATGTGTGGAGGTTTTCCAGATATGCCTAATAATTTTAAATATAAATTTAGTTGGTCACCACTTGGTGTTTTAAAAGCACTCAATACTCCAGCAAAACATATTAAAAACTTTTCTGAGATAAAATCAGAAAAACCTTACAAAAAAATTAATTTTATTAAATTTAATAATGAAAAATTTGAAACTTACCCAAATAGAAACTCAATTCCATATATTAATGAATACAACTTAGACAAATATTCAGATATTTTAGAACATTTCGAAAGAGGTACAATTAGACTAGATGGATGGTCAAAAGCTTGGGAAGAAATTTTTAAAAACATTGAAAATAAGATTGATTTAGAAAATCTTAGTAAAAAATTATGGGAAGAAAACCAATATGATAATTTTGAAGATGATAGGGTTTTATTATACGTAAAAATAAATTCAAAAAATTCTAATAACAATGAAATTTTTAATAAAACTCTCTATCTAGATGAATCTCGTCCAATTATAAACTCTGCTATGTCTCAATGTGTTTCTTATACTGTTGCTTTTACAATTGAGTGCATAATGAATTCAAAAAATAAGAAAGGAATTCATAGAATATTTCATGATGAAAAAAACGTTAATTATATTTTAAATAAATTAAATGAATATGGAATTAAGATTAAACAATTATGAATATTTGTATCCTTAAAGAAAATAAATCTAATGAATTTAGAACCCCTCTAATTCCTGCGGATATAAAACTATTAAAAAAAAAATACCCTAAATATAATTTTTATATAGAGCCATCTAAAAATAGAATTTTTTCAGACAGTCTTTTTTATCAGTCGGGCTGTAAAAAATATACTTCTCAAAATATTGATTTATTCCTCTCTGTTAAAGAAGTATCTACAAGGATAATAAAAACAAATCAAAATTTTATGATGTTTTCTCATACTGTTAAAGGACAGGCATATAATATGCCTCTTTTAAAAAAAATTTTAAAGAATGACTGCTCTCTTATTGATTATGAATTATTGAAAGATAAAAAAAGAAATAGATTAATTGGATTTGGATACTTTGCGGGCATCGTGGGGGCATTCTTAACAATTAAAAAGCACCTTAAAATTAATTCTTCTTCAAAATACCCATATAAAATTGATGAATTAATATCAATACTTTCAAAAAAAGATCTGAAGAATTTACGAATACTTATTACTGGGGAGGGGTCAGTCTCAAAAGGTGTACAATTTCTTTTGAAGAAAATAGGTATTAAAGAGAAAAAAAATTTAAAAATAAATAAATCTAGCTCTTATTTCAAAGTTCTATCTCCTAGCGAATATTATAAAAGGCTTGATAAAAGGTTTAGCTTTAAAGATTTAAACAATGGAATAGGTGATTATAAGTCAATTTTTTCAAAATATTTTAATGAATATAATATTTTTCTTTCATGCCATTATTGGGACTCAAGATTTCCTAAATTATTTGAACTGAATGAAGTTGATAAAAATTTTTTTCAAACTATAGGCGATATTACTTGTGATATTAATGGCTCAATTCCTAGTACCTCAAAAAGCACAACTTTAAAAAAACCATACTACAAGTTTAGGAATACAGATATTATGGCTGTCGATAATCTACCTAGTGCATTGCCAGAAGAGTCTTCTGAGCATTTTAGTAAAGTGTTAACTTCTTTACTTCCTTCAATTTTAAATAGTCTCAATAAAGAGAGTATTGAAGAATTTTATATTTCAAAAAAGGGTTATCTAAATTTTAGATATATAAATCTATTAAAAAATTTAATTTAAAACTAAGTAAAAACCTGTCAGTATTAGTAAAAGAGCAAATAAGAACTCAATTAATTTCTTTATAAATTGATTTGAAATCATTGTTTTGATTAAACTTCCAAACAAAGCCCAAATACTTATACAAGGGAAACTAACTAGAGAGGACATTAATCCAGTGAAAAGGACAGCTATCCATAATTTCTCTTCTAAGGGCATGAAGCCAGATGCAACCGTAATGGCTATAGTCCAAGCTTTGGGGTTAACCCACTGAAATAAAGCAGCTTCATATGCTCTCAGTGGCCTTCCAGACTCCTTTTGGTATTCCTTGATGGAACCTATCATTTGATATGCTAAATATAAAAGATATGCGAAACACAACCATCTTAATATGATCTGAAGTCCTGGGTAATCAATTAAAATAAATCCCAACCCTAGGCAAATTAAAGAAACCTGAATAGCGTGACCAAAGGCAATACCTGAAATATGTGGTAATGATCTTTTGAACCCAAATTTTAAACCTGAAATAGTGAGCATAGCATTATTTGGGCCAGGAGTGATAAACATCACCATATAGTAGGATACCAAAGCCAGAACTAAAGGTATGTCGATCAAATATTACTTTATTGAGAATTGATTATTATCAAACAAAACATGAATAGGAACACCGGTAGATAATTCAACTGAATTAATTTCATTTGGACTATAAATATTCATCACAATCAACAGTGCTCTTAAAGAGTTTCCATGAGCGGCAATCAAAATATTGTGATTATCATTATTTTGAATTTCTTTAAAAATCACCTCATCAAAATATGATCGAACTCGAGCTACCACATCCTCTAAACTTTCTCCATTAGGGGGTTGATCTGAGTATCCCCTCCTCCATTTGTGAACCTGTTCCTCTCCAAACTTTTCAGCTGTCTCCTGTTTGTTTAAACCAGTTAAATCTCCATAATCTCTCTCATTAAGGTTGATATTTTTGACTATTTTACCTTTATCGTTCAATTCTTCCCATTGTGATAAATTTTCTAAAATTATTTTAGCTGTGTCTTGAGCTCTTTTCAGTTCACTAGTAAATACCAAGTCAAACTTCAATTGTAATTCTTTGAAATTTTGGCCTGCCTTATTTGCTTCCTCAACTCCTTGACTAGATAACTCTATGTTCTTAAAACCTGTAAACAAATTCAATTTGTTCCATTCACTTTGACCGTGTCGGATTAATAAAATATTTTTCATTATTTGTGATATATAGTATTTATTAGATATGGTCAAATTTCGAATAGAAAAAGATAGTTTAGGTGAAGTCAAAGTTGAGAATGAAAAACTTTGGGGGGCCCAAACGCAAAGATCTATCCAAAACTTCAAAATAGGAGTTGGTAAATTTCATTTTCAAAAGGTATTCATTGAAGCAATTGCCCTACAAAAAAAAGCATGCGCTATGGCAAACTACAACTGCAAACTTCTTTCTAAAAAACATGTTGATACGATAGCTAAAGTTTGTGATTTGATTACTGATCAAAAACTTAAAGATCACTTCCCATTGGTAGTATGGCAAACTGGATCAGGTACTCAAATCAACATGAATTTAAATGAAGTCATAGCCAATAAAGCCAATTAAACTCCCAAGTAATAAACCACTTCATCCAAATGATGATATTAACAAGTCACAATCATCTAATGATACCATTCCTACAGCAATGCATATTGCAACAGTTTTACTAATTAAAAGAGAGCTATTACCAGCTATTTCAAAAATCAAAAAATCTCTCAAAAAAAAGGTAAAAGAATTTAATAAAGTAATTAAAATTGGAAGAACACATACACAAGATGCTACTCCAATCAAGTTATCTAATGAATTTTTAACTTTTCATGATCAAATAGACTATGCAGAAGAAAAAATTCTTCAAAGTTTAAGTAAATTATTTCAATTAGCTCAAGGTGGAACTGCTGTTGGTTCAGGAGTAAATGCTCCAAAAGATTTCTCTAAAAATTTCATCAAAAATTTACAAAAAATTACAAAAATTCCTTTCAAGTCAGCTTCAAATAAGTATGAAGCACTTGCTTCCCATGATGTATTTATCGAAGTCATGTCAGCAATGGAAATTTTAACAAGTTCACTTTTTAAAATGGTGAATGATATTCGAGTTTTATCATCAGGGCCGAGAAGCGGTATAGCAGAATTAATCCTTCCCGCTAATGAACCTGGATCTTCAATTATGCCAGGTAAAATTAATCCTACGCAATGTGAAGCATTATCAATGGTATGTGCACATGTAATTGGCCTTAGATCATCAGTTTCCTTTGCATGCACCCAAGGTCATTTTCAACTTAATGTGTATAATCCTGTTATTATT
>LUMQ01000296.1_pt1 | contig 26934 bp, 23 predicted proteins | sample 729621 | NCBI WGS metagenome assembly LUMQ01 (sample SAMN03860259, study PRJNA289734) | marine metagenome | biome: seawater column; feature: ocean; material: water; isolation source: Red Sea water column Station 12 - depth 25m | place: Saudi Arabia: Red Sea | collected 2011-10-15 | depth 25 m | reverse complement strand
GGTACATTTCTTGCAAAAATAAAATTTTCAAATTTAGATATATCTGGAAATAAACTTTTTTGAACACCTGCAGCTAATTCTCTTTCTTTTAAAAGTTTAGCTTCTTTTTGTAAGTTTTCTAAGGCAAGTTTATTTTCTTCAATAAATCTAAAATATAATCCAGTTAAAAATGTTACAGTAACAATGAAAAGTGGGTAACTTATATCAACTAGTTGGGATTTAAATTTATAAACAGAAAATCCGATAATTATAATTGCTAAAATATTTCCAAAAAAAATTGATAAACTGTATCTTGGTTTTATTTTTTGAGATAATATAAAAGTGACGAGAGCAACAATTATAGAAAATAGTAATTCAAAAATATAGGTATTTGGATTTCTAACTAAATAAGATTTATCTAAAATATTTTCAATAACATTAGCGTGAACTTCTACTCCTGGAATAGTTATTCCTAAAGGTGTTTTTACTAAATCAAAAAGCCCTTGTGCAGATGCACCTATAAGCACATATTTATTCTGAAAAAATGATTTATCAAAGTTTCCCTCATAGACATCACTCGCAGAAATATATTGCTTCTTTTGAGATTTTTTATATTTGATCCAAATTATTCCATTTGGATCAGACTCAATTTTGTGAGGCCTTGAACTAATTCTATTTATTCCAACCTCATTTAATTCAACATAAATATTTTTTTGTTTTTCACCTACCCGGACCATCTCTAGTCCGATTGTTGGGTATAATTTTTTATTCAATTGAACAATAAGTGGCAAAGATCTAATGATGCCATCTAATTGATCTAAAAAAGATATCGAGCCTAAACCTTTTACATTATTTTCTAATACTTCTAGTGATCCAATTGAGAAAGGATAGGAGTATGTGAATTCAAAAGGATCTCCGCCTTTTGATAAAAATCTAGCTTTAGCCTTTCTATCATAATTTGTATGTGATGGTACATTGCTTCCTAAGACTGCAATAATAGATTTTGACTCTTTTAATTTTTCAGCAAAAAGATCATCTGGACTTTTCAAATTTTGAAGCTCAGCAACATCAGATGGTATGAGGCCATAAGATTTTATTATTTCTTCAGGTGATTGTTTATCTTTTTCTGTAAAAAATATATCAAAACCAATTGCCTTTGGATCTGATGTATTTAATTGATCTAGTATTTTTGCAAAAACTGTCCTGTTCCAAGGAAACTGTCCAAATTTTCCAAGACTTTTTTCATCAATATCAATTATTACTACATCGCTATCTTTTTTTTTTGCAAATACTTTCTGATACAAATCAAAACTTAAGTATGAAACTGATTTTATAAATGGTGGATTAATAATCTTTAGTGAAATTAGTAGTAATAGTATTGCAAAAAAAATAAAATAATTTGTATTTTTTTGAAGAAAAGCTTTCACAACTTGAGCTTATATTGAATTTATTTAAAGTAAATAAAACTTAGTTTTTTTAGCTTTTTTCTTTTTACCTTTTTTCTTATCTCCTTTTTTAGCTTTTTTCTTTTTACCTTTTTTATTTTCTGCTTTAGCTTTTTTCTTAGCTTTTTTCTTCTCTGCTCTTTCAGCTTTAATTTTTACTTTCTTCTCTTTATCTTTTTGAATATTTTGCTTAATGATAGTTTTGATTTCTTCTTTCTCAAAACCTAATGACTTAAGCTCTTTTCTTAATTCTTTTTTGATAGCTTTTCTTTGAACTTTTGTGTCATCTTTAGAAAGCTTCGCAACTCTCAAAGCTTTCATTTTTTTATTAAATTTCTTTAATTGATTTTTTGTAATTTTTTTAGCTTGTCCTGGTGCTTTATTTTTTGTCATTGAAGTAATGCTATATGGATTATTCAATAAAGTTTGACCAAACTTATTACCAACCAGAACTGCTCCAGGTCTCATTCCTAAAGTGTTATTTTTTCCTGGACCTATTAATAGAGTATCTGTCTTTCCTTTTGAAACTATTGTTTGAAACTCAGTTCCTCTCGAGCCTAGCGTTCCCTCTGGAACTTCAACTGTTAGACTGTCAGGATTTTTTTTACTTATTAGTCCAGAAATTACTTTTAAACTTCCTTGTTTAACGCTTGCTACTATTTTTCCATCATTTGTCTCTGGATCAAACACAAACGTATCCATTACTACTTCTGAATCTTCACCAATCGTAAAAGTGGATTGATCTAAAAGTAATATTTGAGTACCAGCGCCAACTCCAGCATATATTGTTTCATTTAAATAAATTTTATCGCCTGCTTTTAATTCTCTTGTTTCGGTTTTAACTGTTCCTGAGATAGCTCCAACAATTCCAACTAATTGTTTTTCAATAGTTAATTTTTCCTCAGCGTAAGCACTTATGTTTAGTGCAAATACAATTGCTATAATTGACGATATTAGTTTTTTCATTTTCTTGAAACTAGCAAAATTCTCGAAAAATTAAATGAAAAAAAACTCATATTGAGCGCTAGAAAAAGCACTAAATTTCAACAATAAATTGAAAATTTTATTAATTTAGCCTGAATGATCTCGAGAAACTCAATGAAAAGGAATCGGATATGTAATCGTAGTTTATAATATTAGCTTCAGAAATAACTTTTTCATAAGATAAGTTTATAAATAAACTTCTATTTGGATCAATTGCTGGAAAAATATCTCCTATGGCCTTTGTTAACATTATATCAAAAGTATTTGTGTAATCTGATCTTAATTTATTTGAATTAACTGAAGTATCCTCTTTTTTATAGTCATTAAAACTCATAGCGTTACTAACTGCTATATACGCCCAAGGGAAAGCAAAATTTAATCCAAAACCTATATCGTAAGTTTCATAATCATTTCCTGCATCCACTCTTGCATCAGTGTCACTATATCCTAAACTTAAACTAGTGGAAATTATTTGCGTTAAAATATAATCGTGACCTAAAGTGTATCCGTGTGCAATGGAGTTTGTATCCATTGCTGTATCATCAGTTGAATTATGATTTCCTTTTGAGTCAGCAAAAGAATATCCATAACTAAAAGAATTTCTTTCACCTACTGAAAAGAAACCTCCTATACCATACATTGTTGAAAAGCTATCTGCATCTGTTTGATAATCCGATTTACTAAACATCATGTACGGACTTAAACTTTGATTTCCATAAACAGTATCAAAAGCAAATGTTAAACCATAACTTTGATAGTCATCGTCGGTTTCTGCATATTGTTCAGAGGTACTATGATTTAAATTTATTAAAAAAGATGACTCTTCGCCAATTGGTCTTGAGGCAGATATACCAATACCGCCGCTTAATGTTCTGTCATATTTTGCAGAATTAAAACCAGTTATTTCATCAGAAGAACTTTGTAATCTTTTTTTAGAAACACTATTAACATTATCTGTATAAACTACACCGGTAGAAATATCTGCTGTTAAATTCCAGAGACTTGGCTCTCTATCTCTTAACTCTTCTTCTATTTCTATTAGAGTTTCTAAATCTTCAGGTTCTAGATCTCTTCTTAATTTCATCTCTTCAATTATTGTGTTTGCTTTTTCAGGAGAGTCGACCTGAACTAATACTGACAGTAAATATAATTTTATCTCAACATTATCTGGATAAAGCATATTTAATCTTTCAAGAGTTGAAATTGTTTGTTTAAAGTTTCCCATTTTCCCTTGTTGTTGAGCGTACTTTAAATTTAAATCTAGATCATTTGGGTTCTGCAAAATTTGCATGTAAGTAACATTTTTCTCAGATGAAAATGCTGGTTTAATTACAAAACCAAAAAAAACTAATAAGCCAAAAATTATTTTTAATAATTTGGTCTTTTTAACAAAATTATTCAGTCTAATAGAACTCATAAAAACAAAGAACATAGATTAAATAATTGAAAATTCAATTTTTTTTAAATTTGAAAAATAAGGATAAATCTCAATAAAATTTAAGATTAAAACACATTTCTGATCAAAATAGGCTGTATTAGATTTTAAATTATGAATTATCTATATTTGCTCATTGGATCATAAACACAATCCATTTCTTCTAACGTTTCAAAAAATATTTGGTTTAATTCTGATGTGTGAAATGTTTCACAATAATTATCACTTTTCACTTCTTGGATTAAATTAGACTTAACATTGTTTGCCGCAATAGATCTAGATAGAGAAGTTGTGGCTTGAAGAAAATTTCCAGTCTCGGCCAAAGTATAGCTTGGACCTATCATTGCAGTATACTGTGAGCAACTACTAAGAATTGGTAGTAGTAATAATACAATAAATATTTTTTTCATAATTAAAGTTTATTTTCTATCAATTTTTATAAAAGGAATAAAGTATCCATTTTGAGGTGAATGTTCAAAGCTCTAATTAAAAATTTTTGCCACCCTTAGTGTTCAATGTAAGCATGTCTTCTCCTTCTTTGCATGAGTCCTCTGAAGCATCCCACTTACAAGCTTTTACTTCAAAACCAGTAACATGTGAGTCCACGCATACTCTATAACCATCAAGCTCAACGACTGGCTCATCTTCGTCTACATCAAATAAGTCTGCGTTTATCTCAGCAACTGTATCATCATCAGGAGTGCATGAAGCTTGAATAAAATAACTCCCGTTTATAGAGTCGTACTCCTGCTCTTGTAACGCAATTTGCTGCATTGCGTTTGTTGCAGCAGATTGTTTAGCTCCACCTACGTATCCGTTATAAGCTAGGGTTCCTATTGCAGCGAGGGTTCCTATAATTGCTACTACAACTAGTAACTCAATTAAAGTAAACCCTCGATGAAAATTTAATTTCAAAGGACTCGAACTTTAAAGTTAATCAGAAACTTGTACTTCTGACTCAAGTTCTTCAGATGCATCACTATTCCAAGCAGTTGTTAACTTGATGATTTGTTCATCATCAGTTGATTCATCTGACAGTATTACATTACCTCTTGGTCCACCATCATCATCGTCAGGTGCTTCAGATACTACCGCTTTACCACCATCGTAAGGATCTTTATCTTGTAATGGACTATCATCACCAGTTAGAGCGGTGATAATGTCTTCAGCTGATGTAGTACAATCAGCAGTGCCACCCATGATACTTGCATTTTCGTCAAGCGCACACTTTCCTCTTTCATTTGCAATATATTTTACAACGCTGTTATGTATTGATTTTGTAGAATTCTCTCTTGCAGCTCCAATATATCCGTTATAAGCAACTACTCCTACAGCTGCTAATGCACCAATAATTGCAACTACAACTAATAATTCAATTAACGTAAAACCTTTTTTGTTTTTATTTGTATTAGTCATAGACCTCCCTATAGTCTTAATTTTTTAATACCCATATTCTTATTATTTATAATCATTATGTAAAGAATGAAGTTTTAATAAATTTCCCTTAAAAACCTTATTTTTTTAAAAAATGTGCTCATTTTGGCTTAAAATTGAGATTTTAATAATTAATTAATAATGTTATCAGTACATCTTCATGAGTTATAAAATTACAGAAGAAGGAAATATATCCACAGTATTTCTTAATGGAGAAATCGATATGGATGTAACTGAAAAAGCAAAAGAGGTAATTTTACCTATCGTTGAGTCTGGTAAAGAAGTTCACCTTAACCTTAAAGATGTATCCTACATGGACTCTTCTGGAATATCAGTTCTTATTGAAAGTCATCAAAAAGCTTTGGAGAACAATACTAAAGTTGTTGTTAAAGAAGTTAGTAAATCTGTTTTAAAAGTTATAATGATGGCGAAGTTGGAGCAAATACTAAACTTAGAATAATGGATTTGTCAGAATCTAAAGATTTTCTGGTACACACTGCGAGCTTAAAAGAAGTCAGAGTTTTTTCTAGAGAGGTTTTTGATAAACTAAAATTAAATAATGATTTAAAAGAGGAATTAGTTTTAGCAATTGCTGAAGCTGCACAAAATATAGTTAAGCATGCATACAAAGGTGTTGAAAATACAACAGATCACATGCAAATAAAAATTTCTCTTAAAGATAATAATTTGGAGATTGGATTTTTTGATAAAGGAAAACCTGTTGTTGCAGAAAACATTCAACATAGAAAATTAGATGATATTAAGCCTGGTGGTTTGGGTACTTTCTTTATCAAACAAATTATGGATGATGCAGTTTTTAAAAAAGACCAACAACAATGGGTAAACCATTTAATTTTATCTAAAAAAATTTAACCACCCATTATTGCACCAACATTAAATATTGGTGAATACATCGCAATCATAAGTCCACCAATCATAACACCCATGAAAACAATCATAATTGGTTCAATTAAACTGGACATATTGTTTACAGCAGTATCAAATTCACTTTCATAGTATCTTGCAACTGAATTAAACATCTCATCGAGTTGTCCTGTTTGTTCGCCAACTGATACTAACTGACTGAATGTTGGAGGAAACAATGGCTCTTTTAAAAATAATTTAGTCAAAGTCTCACCAGAAAATACGCCTTTTTTGACATTCTCTAAAGCCTCTGTGACTACTACATTTTTACTTACAGATTTTGCAATCTCTATACTTTCTAATAAATTTACTCCGGCGGCACTCAAATTACCCATAATTAATGAGATTTGTGCAATTAATGATTTTAAAATTAAATCACCAAACACAGGTAGTTTTAATACTTGCTTATGCCACTTATATTGTATTGTAGCGTTTTTAGTTGTGAGATATTTAAATAAAAAGTAACCCCCAACTAAAACAAAAAAGAGAATTTTTCCACCTGTTCCTCTTAAAAAATCACTCATACCCATAATTATTGCTGTAGGTTTTGGTAAATCTAAACCCATACCTGAATACATTTCGGCAAAAACTGGAACAACTTTAATTAACATGAATGCGCTTACTACCATTGCTGTAGTAAACATAATACCAGGATACATAAGTGCACTTTTGATTTTCTTTTTAATTTTTTCTTTTTTTTCTAAATCGTCAACGATTTTGAGTAAAAAAACATCTAATTTACCACTGGCCTCTCCTGCTTTAATTAGGTTCACATAAACGTTATCAAAATGCTGAGGATATTTTTCAAAACACTTAGATAATGTAACACCACCCTCTAAACTCTTTCTTATATCTTCAAGGACTTCTTTAAGCGCTGGTGACTCCAATTGGTCTCTTAACATTGCGAGTGTTTGTAAAATGGGCAGTCCTGCCTTTACCATGGTAGCAAACTGCTTTGAGAAAATTAAAATATCTTCAACTTTTATCTTTTTTTTTCCAAATAAGGAAAAGCCTTTACCTTTTGCCTTTTCTTTTGTTTCGCCCTTTTTTTTCTTAGTTTTAATTAAATTAGTGATGATTACTTTTTGTTCTTTAAGTTTAAAAGATGCCTCGTCTTGATTAAGAGCCTCTATTTCACCCTCTACGTATTTACCCGCTGAAATACCTTTATAAGTAAATACTTCCATGACTAACTAGCTGATAAGACCCGTTCGAATTCTCTAAAATTTAAATCTCCATTTGCAATCATTCTTCTACCCATATCTTGCATGGTTTGAAAACCTTCTTTGATTGCAATTGCTCTTAATTCAGGTGTTGTGGCTTGTTTTAAAATTGCTTCTTTAATTGGTTTTGACACTACTAATATTTCGTAAATTCCTTGTCTACCTTTATAACCACTATTTTTACATTTTGCACAACCTTTGCCTTTAATAGCTTTGACTCTAGATGCTTGTTCTGGAGTAAAACCTAAATCAGTTAAAACTTTTGGTGTTACATCTTCATCTGGAACTCTGCAATCTTTACAATTTCTTCTAGCTAATCTTTGCGCAAGAACCATCTGGGTTGCTGCACTAATTAAATAATCTGGTGTTCCCATATTTTGTAATCGTGTTATGGTACTTGGGGCATCATTAGTGTGGAGTGTACTAAATACTAAGTGACCTGTTAATGCAGCCTTTAAACCTATATCAACTGTTTCCTTATCTCTCATCTCTCCAACCAGAATAATCTCTGGGTCTTGACGTAAAAAAGATCTCAAAGCCGAGGCAAACGATAAACCAATATCATCTTTAATTTGTACTTGGCCAACACCATCTAATTCATATTCAACAGGATCTTCTGCAGTCAAAATATTAAGATGAGGTTTGCTTACTTCTTTTAAAATACTATATAGAGTGGTTGATTTACCTGATCCAGTCGGTCCAGTTACGAGCACAAGACCTTGTGTACTATGAATAGCTTTTCTTAAATTTTTAAGATCTTGATCCTCAAAATTTAATTGTTCTAAGGTGATATCGCCCGCATCTTTATTAAGAATACGCATTACAATTCTCTCGTTGTTTGCTGTTGGTAATATGGACAATCTTAAATCAACAACTTTACCATCAATTTTAAAATTTATTGCACCATCTTGTGGTAATCTTCTTTCAGCAATATCTAATTTACCCATGATTTTAAAACGTGTTACGACCGCTCCATAGTTATCATGTAAAAATTTTTTGTATTCCTCTTGTTCCTGAAGCATACCATCAAGTCTATATCTAACCCTTGATGAAAATCTGTATGGCTCAATATGAATATCACTAACTCCAAGTTTAATTGCATCTGCTACAACAGCAGTACTAAACTTAATAACTTCAGACTCATTTTCTATTGCTTCAATTTCTTCTTCTGGTTTATTTTCTAAAACTTCTCCTGCATCTCCAAGCTCAGAATCAAAAGTTTTTACTTTTTCCTTATTTTCTTTTCTTATAGTTTCAATTTTAACATCACCACTTTCACTTTGTAGTTTTTGAATAAACTCAGAAATCTGAGATACTTTGGCTGCGTGAAGTTCGATGTTTTTTTTTGTGATTGCTTTTAAATTTCTCATTAACCCAAGTTTTGAGCTATCAGATATTGCTATATGTAAATTTTTTCCCTCGACTTTAAAAGGTGCAACAAAATTCATATTTATGTAGTTTGATGGTAATACAGATTTTATATCATCAGTAATTTCAATCTTGGACAGATCCACAACATCTAGACTTTGTTCTTTAACTAAAACATCTAAAATTTTATCTTCATCGCAAAGCTTTAACTCAAATACAGCATCAATTTGTGATTTATTTTTTTCTGTGCTTACTTTTTTAATATTTGGTAAATCTTTTCCAGAAATAATATCATTATCAATCAATACATTGATTAAGTTTATTTCGCTTTCTCTACTTATTTTCAACATTTTATAAAACTCTTGGTGCTATAAATATTAATAACTCATCTAAGTTATCACTTTTTGTTGTACCTTTAAATAAATTTCCTAAAATTGGGACATTTCCAATGCCTGGTAATTGAGCTTTTGTATCAAATACTTTATTTTTCTTTATTCCACCAATTACGACAATATCTCCATCTGCTATTAATAGCTTAGTTTGAATTTGCATAGTATTTATACCAGGTTCACCACCAGTCGTTCTGTTCACAGAGTCGTTGTTAACAGTGACATCTAATAATACATTTCCATCACCAATAATGCTTGGTGTAACTGATAACTCTAAAACGGCAGGTTTAAATTGTACGTCCGCACCTTCAGATCCTGTTGCTTGGAATTGAATTTCCTCACCTTGTTTAATTGTTGCTATTTGATTATCCAAAGTAAAAACTTTTGGATTAGATATAGTTTTTCCTAAACCAAGTGTTTCTAAAGCTTGTATTTCAGCTTTTAAAACTGCTGTTCCCGTTCTTTTTAAAATACCGATACCACTTGTTGCTCCTGCTGCTGCTGCAGTAAAATCTGTAATTGATCCATCTCCTCCAGCTAGACTTCCTGTGTCTCCAGCAATAGCTCCATCTGTCATTGCTCCACCTATAACACCACCGACTGACTCCTGGTTTTTCTGATAAGCACCTCCTAATCTTGTTCCTAAAGCTTTTTCAAAAGTGGAGTCTGCTTCAACTATAAATGCTTCTATTAAAACTTGCTTTGTCCTGACATCAATTTCGCCAATAATTTTGTCAACAACATCTAAATCTTCACTCTTTCCTCGAACTATAATTGATCTAGTTGTAACTTCCTCTGTGATTTGAATTGGTGAAAAACCAGCTTCGCCTGTTGAAGTAAATAATTCGTTTACTGTAGTCTTAGCTTGTGCTGGCGATATATAATAAAGTCTAAATATTTCTGAAACAATTGGTTCAACAGAATCCTCTAATTCAACCTTTTTTTTCACGGCTGCTGCTCTTGTTGATTTATATGTTTCTTGAGCCGTTAAAGTTGATGGAGAATGAACTCTTATTAAATTACTATTGACATCAATATCAGCTGCAAAATTTTTCATATCTAACAAAGCATTAAAAGCTTTATCCCATGGCACATTAATTAACTCAGCTGTGATTGAACCAGCAACCTCATCTCCCACTAAAACATTTATGTTTCCTACTTTGCCCATCAATTGCATAGCCTCTGCATAATCAAGTGCTTTAAATTTAAATGAAACAATTTGTTTTAATGCCTCGAATTCATCTGGTATCATTAGATAATTTCTTTTTTGCTGAGAGGATATTTTTTTTCTTTTTTGTAAAGCTCTTGTATCACCAATAACTGGTTGTGGACCCATATTTACAGTTTTTTCAATTTCCATTTTTCCTGATTTTCTAATATCATCTTTAATAAGAGGTGTATTATGCTTAAACTTCTTATTAGTTTTTATATTTGGTTTAGCGCAAGCATTTAATACAAGCAGTAATATCGAAATTAAAGAGATTATTTTTAATGATTTAATATTCACTTGTCTCCTTAATTTGGTTTTTGAAATTCATTATTAAATATTTTTCTTCAGTTTGAAAAATTGCTTCTTTTGTAGTCATATCAACTAGCTTTACTCCATCATTCAACTCCTCAAACATACCAACTGTAATTACTTCTCCATCTTGGTTGATCATAGAAACGAAACTACTTTGATCTGACTTAATAATGCCGACTAATTTAAATTTATACAAATCAATCATCTTTTTTTCAGCAATACTATTTTCTCCATCTGTTATTACCTTAACTCCACCAGAGAAAGATGAGTCTCCAACAAATGGGTCATTTAAAGGTAATGGCTCTTCTTTACTTTCTTTAGAGGAATTATCTTTGTCATGATTATCAGCAAACACATTAGTAGATAATATTACTACAAGGATTGTAAAAATTAGTTTCTTTAATATTTCTTTAAAAGAACTCATCAGCTAGCCCCACTATTGTTAAGGTTCCACTTACTTTTATCGCTCCAGTTGAATCTCCTTTTTCTACTTGTATCCTTTCTGACTCAAAATTCAACATCTTATTGGATAACGACAAAGCCCTTTTAAATTTAATATAGCCTATAAAGTTACCATTGATCTCAAATTTTACTGGAATTGTGTAATATGCAATATTTTTAATAGCATCTTTTTTGGATTTCGCTTTTTTGCTTTTCTTTTTTTTCTTTTTCTTTTTCTTTTTCTTTTTTTTCTTACCTTTATTAAGTATCTCGGACCTTGATACTTGTTGTGGTTTACCTTTCTCTATTACTGAAATGACCAAACCATTTAAAGTCGCAAATTCACTTAGGTTTTGATATAAACCTTCAACTTCAGCTTTAGAGTGAAATAATGTTGAATAATTTTCATATTTAGGTTTAATTTTTTTTATTTTTCTTTTTACAGATATAATCTCTTTATTAAATTTTGTAATCTCCTCTTGTTTAGTGTTCATGTCAGTTATTTGACTTCTCTTCTTTTCAACAATTGGGTTTAAAATTGCGTAATAGATTATTAAAAAAACTATTATGGAGCCTAAGCTTATGCCTACTTTAATTAAAGTTTTTTTATCAGCAAAAGCTAAAACTTTTTGTTTTAAATCTTCAACATTTAAGTTTTTTAAATCTAAATTTTTTAAATCATCAAAATTCATAGTTATCCCTTAACCCTTACAAATACTTTAAATCCTTTCATTACTTGGTCACCTGCTTTTACTCTTGGCATTTTCATTGATGAAAGTGATGCTTGTGAGATATATGTCTTAGACTGCAAATTTCTAATCAATTGCAATATATCATTATCACCTGCTGCAATTCCAGTTATTACAACCTGTTTTTTCCCATCATATTCTACTGAGTCAAATTTAACTCTATTTGGTACGCTGCTTGCAATCTGAGCTAAAACTCTATAACTCAAATCTTTATTAGATTTTAAACTATTACTTAATTTAAGAGTTGTTGTCATTTTTTTTAATTCTTTTGAAAATTTTGCAACCTCACTTTTCTTGGCTGTGTGTTCTGCTACAACAGTGTCATAAACTTTCAGTTTATTGTTATAGCTGTAAATATTCCAAAATGATAAGGCGAACAAAATTAAATATATACCCGCAACGGCCCCCACAACTCCTTTATATGCAAAGTCAGAAAATGCTTTCATTTTCTTTTGCTTAATCATCCCTTCTCTATTTGGAAGAAGGTTAATGTTTTTAACAGCTGTAACGAATTTATAATATCCAAATACGTCAAGTTTTCTAAATGCCAGACCAATGACGGTAGAAAAATAAGATCTGTTATCAAAAGTAATTTTACTTTCTAATTGTTGTGGAATTTTTAAACCATCAAAAGGATCAAACAAATTAAAACCAGTATTTACCAAACTTTTTCTAAAGCTTGACAGATAATCATCTACATTTGGTAAATTAGAAACTACTTTTATATTTCTAACTCTTTTTTCATATTTTGTTTCAAAATCCTGTACTGCTTGTTTAACTTGTGTCATAAAGCGTCTGACTAGCGCATCTTTTTCCTCTTGATCCTGAGACTCTTTTAGAATTTTTCTATCTTGGCCACGTAGAAAAATGTCAGTAATTATTGGGTTATTATTATACAATATCATTACATAATTCTCATCTAACCCAAATTCTAACATTGCGGTAAAATTAGCATCTTCAGTTTTATTTGAGATTTGATTTATTTGATCAACTGCAGATTTTAATGCAAAACATTTAACGTCTATTATTACAGGATTAAGTCCACTGTTTTTAATTATAGAAGTATAATTATTAATATCTGCTAATTTTGAAGCTACAAATAAAATATCCATAGTATTTTCTTTTGAGCTTCTGTTTATTACTTGGTGAAAAATTGAATAGTCATCTAAGTTATCAGTTAATTGAACTAAGTTTTCCCATAATGAATTTGTATCAATAGCTTTTTTTAATTCTTCGTCATTCATTAATGGTGCTGTAACAACTCTTATAATTGCGTTTGTAACTGGAATTGCTATAGCGGCATTAGGTGTTGATATTTTTGATTTTTGTAATGCAATATTTAATTGTTCACTTACTTTTTGCTCATGGTCAACAATTGCAGCATCTTCCGGTAAATCAATTTCATGAGTATAAAATCTATCGAGTACCCATTGATTTGCCTTGTTAGAAGAAATTTGCGCAAGTCTGATTTCTTTATTTGTAATCTCAACACCCACAATTTCTTCCCCTTGTGCTGTCTTTTTACCAAGCTTTGATTTTAAAAAATTATTAAATTTATCTTTTACTTTATTTTTATCAAAACTTAATTTTGGAGAACTCGAATCTTTTTTTCCAAAAGATGGTGATTTTAATTTTATATTTTTTAATTTATTAAAAATATTTTGAACTTTTGAACCACCGGTCTCAGCATTTTCATTTTGGATTGTTGAAATGTTATTTTGTTCTTGTTGTTTAATTTCGCTTATTTTTTTATTAATAAGTTCTTGTGTCGACAACTCAGGAGATTTTGTTGCTGTTGTTTCGTTAGGAGTGGTTGGTTTTACCTGAGAAGTTTCTTGACTTTCTAATTTTGGTTGTGCATCAACGTTATCTGTTGCTTGTTGCTCTAGTTGTTTTTGCTCTTTTTCTTTTTGTTTGTGTACATCATCAAACCATTTTTCCAAGATTGGAATGGCTTCCTCTAAATTTGGAGTACCAGATGATGAAATCTTTTGTTTTCCGTCTATATAAAGTCTTCCAACCCAATTTTTTGATTTTAATTCACCTTTATATTTATCTTGTCTTATATAAATGTGTAATCTCCCATCTTTTTTGTGAATTACCTGATGTTCCTTCTTTTTCTCTTCATTTTCAGTTTTAATTTCGCTTTCATTTTGTAGGTTTTGCTGATTATCTTTAACACTTTCCTCTAAATTAGTTTTTTCCTCATTTTTATCTAAAACATCTGAAGTTTTATCGCTTTCAGTTTGTTTTTGTTCTGGATTAGTTGAAGTTTCAGAGGAAGTGGTTACACTCTCTTTATATATATTTTTATCTTCAGTACTTTCATCAACTTTTGGTTGATTTTCAGTATCTTGGTCATTTTTATCTATAATGACTCCAAATTTTTCTTTTTCTTTATCGTCCATATTTAAAATTTAAAATTTCTCTAACACAAACATAGTGAATCTCTAACACAATTTATAAAAATGTCTAACACAAAATACAACCTATGGTGACCATTTTAGGTCAATTGTTCTATAAGTGTTGATTTTACTGACTTTTTGTATTTTCAGAAAAAAAAATAATAAAAATAAATAAATGAAAAATTTTCTCAAACTCTAACACAAGTGACTTAAATTTTTTGTGTTAGAGTACATTTAAAATCTGTAAAATACTAAAAAGCTAATAAAATCAACATTATTTATATTTTTAGTTAACAGCATAATTTTATCTCTAGAAAAGATTTTTTTATAAATTTTATCAATAATTGAAAAAAATATTTTTTTTTACAAAAATTATAAAAAATTTTTCAATTTAGATAATATTTTTTGTTAATTAAGCAAATTATTTAGTTTTAATAAAATATCTTTTAAAGAAAAACATTTTAAACAAAGTTAAAAACATAATTTTATTTATAAATAATAATTTAATTAAAATAAAATTATTCTATTAAAGATTTTCCTCTTATATCAGTTGTAAAGGACTGGTACACCATTACACTTAAAGTCTCAACATTTTTTACCACTCTATTATAATCAAAAGACCAATCAACTTTGGTGCAATCTAATTCTTTATAATAATAAACTTGCGCTCTTCCGATTGACGGACCAATTTCATCTGAAAGAATATTTAAAATATTTGTTTTCTTATCAATTGCAAAATTATATTTACATACATTCGCTGTTGTCCAATAAAGAACAACTGAAACTAATATTGCAATGAAGCTCATAAGTTTTGTCATTGTACACTATCAACAGTGACAATTGTTAAATCATCTTTTTGAATCATTCCTGCCTTGACAATATCTTCTATCATTAATTTTAATCTTTTATTATTTGGTGTGTGTTGATATTTTTTTATATATTTTTGAAAACCTTCCACTTCAAGCATATCACCTGATGGATTTTTTATTTCAGTTATACCATCAGTAAAAATATACATTGAGCTCTCTGAAAAGTTTGTTGTTGTTTCTTTATATTTTATTTTAGGAGTTATACCTAACGGAGGACCAGCTTCAGAAAAATTTGAAAACTTTTGATCTTTATCAATTACAAGAGGTGGTTCGTGTCCAGCGTTTGATAAAAGTAATTCTTTTTTATTACTATCATAAATTCCAACTAACATTGTTACAAACATTCCTCTGGCAGCTGTTTCGCAAATTTCTTTGTTAAGTAAATTTAAAAGATCGGATGTTGAAAAAATAGTTTTACTTAAGCAACGATATAAACTTGATGCTTTTGACATTAACAAAGATGATTTAATTCCTTTGCCCGATACATCAGCTACACCAAAACCATACATTCCTTTTCCTATCTCAGAAAAATTATAGAAGTCACCTGATACAACCTTTGCTGGGATATTTATTCCGGCAATCGGAAAATTCTCGTCTTTATTTTTAGATAATAATGTTTTTTGTATTTCTCCAACTATTTCAATTTCTTTTTGCATTCTATTTTTTTCTACAAGTTCTTTTGCCATTTTTGCATTACGAATTGCTAAAGCTGCAGGAGCTGACAAAGTTTCTAATAATTTTCTATCATTCTCCTCAAATAGTTTTGTAGAAGTTTTTTTATTTAAACAATGAATAACACCAATACATTCATTAGCAGCAATTAATGGTGAACAAAGAACTGAATAAGTTGTGAAATTAGTTTTATTATCTAAATCAAAATAAAATTCTGCAATTTCTCTTACATCTTTCCTTACATCGCCTACTCTAATACATTTTTTTTGAAGAACTGCTTTACCCATTACACCTTGTGTCAGTGGAATTTCATATTCATCAAGGTATGATTGATATTTAGATGCAATACATTGGAATACTTGTTTTTTATCGTCAATTAAAAATATATTTGCTGCCTGGGCATTTATTCTTTTTATAATTACCTCTAAAGCAGTTTGCAAAGTTTCACTTAAGTCCAAAGATGTTGCAAACTCTTGGTTCATTTGAGTAATAATAGCTAAATCCTTATTTAAGGAGCTATCTTTCTCAATTGGTTCTATTTTCTTTGTGTTAAAAAACATTTTTTATACAAATCCTACATTCTTTTATAATTGGCATTCTAACGCTTTTTTGGTAATTTTAATAGCTATGGAAATTATAATTAATTCGCCAAGTTTCTATTTACATATTCAAGATGCGGTGGTTTTTATTCAATATTGCATTGATGGAATCATAAATATTGCATCGCAATTTAAAATCTAGTTAGTGATTTTTGTTTTTTTTTTTATTTTAGGAGCCATCTGGGGTAGTTTTTCAAATGTTTGTATATTTAGATTACCGCAAGACAAAGGGGTTGTTTTAGATCGTTCATTTTGTCCGCAATGTAAATGTATTATTAAATGGTATGATAATATTCCTTTAATATCTTTTTTATATTTAAAAAGAAAATGTAGAAATTGTGATTGTAAAATTGATTTTCAATATTTTTTTGTTGAATTATTGAGTGCACTGACTTTTTGTGTCCTCTATTTTGTATATGGATTAAGTGTAACGACATTATTATTTATAATTCTAAGTATATTTTTTATTATTATATTTTTTATTGATCTAAAGCATTTCATAATTCCAGATGAACTATCCTTTCCTTTAATGTTTATTGGTCTATTGAAATCATTTTATCCTAATTTAAATCAAGAATTATTTCCAAATTTAATTAATTCATTAATTGGTGGGATACTTGGTTACGGAATCATTTGGGTTATTATTTTTTTGTATAAAAAGATTAAAAATAAAGAGGGAATGGGTTTGGGAGATGCTAAACTTTTATCTGCAATAGGATTTTGGTTTGGATGGGTAAGCGTTCCACTTATAATTTTTTTTTCCTCAGTAATAGCTTTGTTATATGTTGCTCCAACTTTAATAAATAAAACTAAAAGCTTAACTACTGAAATTCCCTTTGGTCCCTATCTTATAATTGGCACATTAGTTTATATTATCTTTGGGAACCAAATAAAATTAATATTATTTAATATCTAAAAATTCTCACGCCAAGAATTTCTAAAAGTTCTAAATTGTTTTTCACTTGCAAGTATTCGGACAAGTGTATCTTCCGACTCCTCTGGTCCAGCAAGGTTTGCAAACATGCTTCCACCGTGGACAACTAATTTAGATAAAATACCACTTCCAACTTTATAGCAACTACCTTCGGCTACAGAAGAGTCAATATGAAGCGAATCTAAATAACCACATTCATCGTCATAAGCACAAACATACGCTGTTCCTAACTCGCAAACTAATTCTGCTGGTTCATAGATTGGGAAATAAACTTTTCCTCTATAAACAGTTGGCGCTGCTGAAGTTTTTCTAAACTTATTTCCAGTTGTTGACTCTGGATTTACATCAGGTTTGCCTAAATGATATCTCCATGCTTCATCACTAGTTGTTACCTTACATACTGGACCGACCTCGTCTGTTGTATTAACACAGTCAGAGCTTCTCTCAATCCTAGGAGTATTATCGCTAGCGAATGCAACAGCACTATCAAGAATAAAGTTTTCACTTCCGCTTATAAGTTTAGGTGAATTTTTTGAAACAAAGTTTGGAAAGTCACGATCTCTTATTCCATAAACTATATTATCCATTAAGCTTTTTCCATCTTCTCCTGCCTTTTCGGATATTCTATTAAAGTTTCCTGTTCCCCCAAACAACCATAGATTTCCAGAGTCTCCTCCTATGGCTGCATCCATTTCAAAAAAACTAAATCTTTTATTTACATTGTCTGCTTGTAAATTCATAAGAAATTGCTGCTCGAATAAAGTTCCTTCTGATGTTAAATTAATTTTCATAACTTTACCCTCTAAATCATTAATATAGACCATTGCTCCACGCCAATCTGCTTGTGGAACATTATCTGCAGTAATTACTATCGGAGTGGCTGGAATAGAGTTTACTATTGGGCTTGCATGTTGATACTCTCCTGTAATTCCGATTTTATATCCCTTTTCTTCACTATCTAATATTCTCATAAAACCTCCATTTTCTTCCGATCCGAATAATCTTCCAGCTTTATGCCCAAGTTCTGTATTATCCCCTAAATGTCCAGCTTCCAAGTCCACCATGATGATACCAGAGCCTACACATTTAGTACCAGACCCCATTCCTCCACCCATGACTGCAACATATCTATCATCAGCATGATCTGAAGCTCCACTTGAAGATGGTATCCTAACAATTCTTGGTGTTGACCACGTCTCGCCTAATCCAGAATAATCAAATTCTTTATTATCAATTGCTTGCCCTTCACATGTAGTATCTATTTTAATCACATCTGATAATCCACTTATACCTTGGTCGACTGTTATTGGATTACTAGTACCAAAGTTTACTGTTAATATTGATCCATCATAAGTTGCTGTTACTCCTGTCATTTCAACCCAATCATCACTCACTAATTTTGAAATTGATAGTATTCCATCTTTCACCGTTCCGCTACTAACAGCGCTGTCTGGTAATTCTATATCAAATGTAAATACATTATCTGTAAAACAGGTTGTTGCTCCTCCGTCATATGTTGTATTTACAAAATCACCTCCTGCGTAATCGCTATTACCTTTACATGCTGCTTTAGCTTCCCTGTTAGTAAAAAAATCTGCTTGAAAGTCATCCGAAGTATCATCTGGCGTACCAGCATCATCTGTATAAGTGCCTAAAGCTATATCTTTTGTTTCTGCTTCCTGATAGATATTAGCTGCATGTACAGCCTCAAATGACTCCTCAATAGAAATTGTAGATCTTTGATAAGGTATTCTATGTGTCACACCATTATGGTCTACTCTTATAACTTCTTTATTATAAGCGTCATTGTATATAGAAAACATATGGAGTGGTCCTGAGCCTGGTTCATAATTACCCTCTGCATCTTGTGCACCAACTGTTACAGTTGGTTTAGTTACATCTAATACAGAAAATCCTGCACCACCACGACCATAAGGAATCATTAATAATGTACGCCATGATTGAAAATTTTGATATTCTGTTCCACCATCGTTTAGTCCATAAATAAAAGCATCGTGAACAACTGGTGATCCATCTACAGCAAATATTGGATTAGTACCACCTGCTTCAGCTGCACCTCCAAATTGTCCATCCAAGGATTTGTTTACTAAGAGTGGTAGTTGAGCTGCAATCATGGGAGGTACAAATGCCCATTCCTCATCTCCAGTTTTAGCATTAAATGCATGCAACGTTCCTCCGTTTGAACCAGCATAAACAACTCTTGTTCTATTTTGGTTGGCTGTTTTAAATGCTCCATAACCTTTTGTTGATCTCCAATATTTTTCTTGGTTGTTACCAAAAAAGTTTGTACTAGCACCTGGAGGACCAACTTCGATTAATTGAGAATGATATATATCTCCTAAAATCCAGTCTCTATCTTCATCAATAGGGCATGCTCCACCACCTGGAGTTCCTTTATAGTTAAAGTAGTCAACACCTCTTACAAAATTAATTAATCCTTTTACATCATCATCTATACCATCTTCGACACCATCTGTTCCTGCTAGACCACATGTTGATCCTGAATTGTGATAATCTCTTACTGCGTTACCAGTTGCTTCAAATAAGTTTTGAATTGCGGCTGCATTACTTGTGTTCCAATTATTCCATCCACCACCACCAGTATAACCAGCATCTCCATACTGATTAGTGTCAATTGCAGTCCAAATTTTTCTGCCAGTGGAACCTTTTACAAGAAGTCTTTCTCCAGCGTCCCAGTTTCCAAAACCATTATTTTCTTCCAAGCTATCTTGAATCACATCGCCATCAATTTGATACCTATAAAGATGACCTCTCCATTCTTTGTTTGCCTTATAATTAAATTGTGCTTGATAAATAGATCCGCCTTCCTCAAGAGTTGCAGTGATTGATGGTGCTGTAAAAGATAATCTTTCTGCAATAATTTGTCTGATTTTTGATGAGATCTCTGTCTTTAAATCAGCTGGAGTTTCAGCGTCTATCGGGCTTTCACAACCTGTTTTATTGTCTAGTCCTTCGTAGGAAATCGGATTTACATTGGCATAATAATCACCCGGACTTTCGCAAGATCCAGCTCTTGCTAGTCTGTCAAATATGACTTTAGCATTTGCATTTTGATAAGATCCACCATAGCCAACCATAAGAGTTGTAACTTCATATTCATCTCTTAGTTTTGCTAAAGTTCTGAATGCTTCATTTTGCTGACATGGTTTGCCCACTTTATCTATAACTGGCGTCTCTCCCGTTCTATTTCCAAAGTATTGATATGCAATGTCAGCAAAAGCATTTCCATCTGTTCCCCATGCCATACCGATAGTTGGAAGTGTAGCAACAATTTCAGAAGCCCCAGTAGCGCTTACCCCATCTTCTAGACAGTAATCATTAAGACATCGATCAGACGTACCTACTGGGTGAGTTCCGCCCATCCAACCATTGTCCATGTAGTAACATGCATTTACAAAGTGACACCATTTTTCACCACCGCCTCTTGTCCCGTCTTGAAGCCAAGCTGCGCCACCTCTCGAGTCATTAGTACCTGAATTCCAATGACCAAAACCATAGTTTGCACCTGATGTTAAAGAACTATCAGTTACAATTTCCTCGATTGCATCTTTCGCGCCATCAAATTTTGATTTTTTTGCACCACCATATCTTGCTCGCCAGGCTGTATCTTTTAAAGCATCTGTCATTTTATTTTCATCAAATTTATGTATGAACGCGTTTCTATCACCCACTAAAACTCTTGTAGCGCTAGTAAATATATTATTTGCGAAAGTAGAGCTTGAAGCCTTTCCTGGCATATTGAATTCAACATCAGCAGCATCAACATCGCCTGGGTCTTTATCATCTAGAGTCTTAGCGGGTCCATTTTTACCTATGGTAAAATCTAAACTAGCTGTAATATTTGTATGGTCTATTGAAATTTTTTGAAGAAGATGAGAGTTTTTACTTGTTGCATAGATCTTGTTATCTTCTGCTACAGAATATTTGATCGCGAAAACATCTTTTATATCATCTGCAAGAGAATTTGTTTGGCTAGGAGTACTTGCTTCGTTTCGTACTGTGTTAATAAAATAATCCCAATGTCCGTCAGTAGGACAATAAAGATCGTTATCGTCTTTTGTTAAAGTATAGCCTAAAATATGCTGACCTGCTGCAAGATAAATATAATCACCATTATTACTAACGGTCATCGACATAGCTGCGTTTCTATTTAAATGTTTTCCAAAATGGTGATTATTATTTATTGAACATCTTTTTTCTTTCCCACTAGTCAAGTTTTTAACGTACATTCTGCCTTTTTTTCCACCATCATGGGTTCTGCCTGCTACAAAAAGAATTTCATCATTATCTATCTCTCTTATCTCAAGTAATGCGGGCATTGCAATTTTTGTTTTATTAAAACCAATCACATCAACACATTTCCCATCACTATCGATTGCAACTATCTGTCCACCATTTTGAGTTGAAACTCCATAAACTATATCGCTTGAAGTAACAGCTCCAGCCCAACTTTTATTAACTTTTGAATTTTTATTTCCACAATTTGAATCATTATTTGCTCCTCTAAAATTGATAGCACCACCAGCAAATGTTAAATCTCTCTCTCCCGTTGAAGTAATAATTTTTGAAAAACCTCGTCCGTTCTCAGCAAATATGATATTGCCATCACTTAATTCTACTGACCAGTCCACACCATAAGTACCCATATTGCCCGATACTAAATTTCTCATACTGACTGAACTATCTAACAATATTAATATATTGGCTGGCACATCTCCTTTACCTGACCCAGGAGGTATTGGTTTTGAATAAGATTTTGAACCTATTAAAGAAAATATAATTAAATTAATTATAATTATTTTAAATAAAGTTTTTAATTTCATTAGTCTTCATCCTCAAGTAATACATCATAGTATTTTGGAGATGTCACAGCAACCCCCTCTGAAATTTCATTATTTTTATCTATAATTTTATAATAAAAAATTTGTTTTCCTCCAATGTTCCAAAACTTATATCCTGGCCATGATCGACTCTCAGTATCAACCGTTCCGAAGTTTGCTTGTACATATTGTTTCAGTAAACCTTTTTTGCTCTGATCATTATCTTTACCATTTTGCACTTCAATTTCCACAGCACCAACTTTGTTGTTTACTACGTACCCTTTGATTAAAACATCTCCAAAATCTATATCTTCACAAAAGGCTCTCTTTTCAGTGAAATAAATAAAAACCTCACCGGCCAATCCGATAGATCCAGTTCCTCTAGTTGTACCAATGACTTCTTCTATTTGTGACTGTTCCTCTTCAAAAGTTCCAAAAATATTTTCAATTGATGATTTATTTGAACCAATATCTATGCTTAATAAATCACATGCCCATGAAATTTGTGAGCTAAATAGTGTGGTTATAAAAAATAAAGTAAAAATATTTTTTTTCATTTTTTAATCCGGTAAAACTACCATACTTTCTAATGGTATTATAATTTTATCTTCGTCATAAATACCGCATGAATAAATTCTAAATGCAGTTCCTGCGTTCACTACATCTATAGATCCTTGTTGAACACTGTTTCCTCTTTCAAAAGAATCTGCTGGACCAATGTTAACTAAAAAATATTCATAAGTAAATCTTTCTAAAAACCTAATTTCTCCATCCCTAAAATTTTCCTCTTTTGAACTTAGTGGAGAAGGATATGAAGCGTTGACTATTGGTTCAACAATATTGAAGAAGGATCCATCTACATAATGTGCAACAACATTTTCTAGATCTACAACATTTTTAAAACTTCTATAGCAAGGAGTTCTATTATCTGCAGTTATTGTATAATTATTTCTTGGAGCAATATTTTTTGATGATTCGTCATCTTCTCGGGTTGCATTTAATCCTGTTTTAATTCTTCTTGGTTTTCCCAAATACTTATTCACTAAATATTTTTCAGCCTCTAGCAACCCTGTTTCACCAACATAAAAAGCTTGCTGATATAAATCATCAGTATTATTATCTCTATGGTCGCTAGATGATAGTACAACTAAAGTTCCACCCATCAGTGACATGGCTACTAGAAGAACCAATGCGAGAATTAATGTAAATCCTTTTATATTTTTATTTTTCATCTTCCTATATTTCTTGTGTGAATACTTACAACAACATTATCTCTTAAATATCTATCGCTAAAGCCATCACCACCGTATCTTTCTTTCCTTAACGTTTTTAAAAACTTTTTTTGTTTTGGCGGAATTTTAAAAAATTCTTTATTCGATCTAAATATTAATGACATGTCTACTTGTTTAATTTTATAAAGATTTATCCTTTGATCGTTATTTGGTAAGGGATAATCTCCATCTTTCCATAAGTGATGTCCATTCTCATCAAACAATAAAAATTCCATATCAACCAAATGTGACCGCACGAGCTGATCTGTGTAACACTCTGTACATCTGCTTGTCCAATTACCCATTGGGTTATCATCATTCTCTATCCAGCTTTCTTTTGTTTTATAAACTCCATAAAAATCATTATCAGGATTACCGTCCTCATTATTTATTTGATTCCCAAAATATGTAATTTTATATCTTTTATAAGGTTGGAGCGGATCGTTCTTATCAAAATCACCATAGACAATTGATATGCTGTCACAGCAAGAGTCTGTGGGTCGATTTTTTTGTGGGATTGGAAGATCAGTACCAACTGCTGCAAAGTCTGCGGGAAAATATCCAAGAGTATCTCTAAGAACTATTATTGGGTCATGAGAGTCAATTATACCTCTGCCTTCCTCTAATCCTGAAATATGTGTTAAATTATCTGATGGCGGAATTCCCTCGTCGTTTACCCCATAATAATGCTTGTAACCTGCTAATCTTATATCTCTCATCATCATTCCAACTATATCTCTACTTGAACTGCTTATTCTTGCTTTATCAGTTACTTGTTTGTAACTGCTATTCACAGCAGTGTATGATGCAAACATTGCTCCCATCATAATAGCTGTTACTGCAACTCCTACTAATAATTCAATTAATGTTACACCAGATATTTTATTCAATTTTTTTTTCATCATTCATTAAAAATATAATCTGCCTGAAAGTATAGTGTTCTTCTCTTATTGCCACCGTTGGCGTTTATTTCTACCCTTCCCATATAAATTTCATCATAAATCATGTCCCAACTACCATCGAGACAATCGGTATCTGAACAAAGTTTATAAATTCTAATACTTTTTGAATCTCCATCAGTTTCGCCGGTTGGATCACCTCTACATTTTAAATAACGGTCTTCTCCTAAAATAACTTGCCATCTATTTGTTTTATTTTCTGGAGCCCCTTCAGCCACTGCATTTTTGTAAAGACTAGTCATATTTTCCTTTGAAAAAATTGGACCACCTTTATCACTACATGAATTGAATTCAAATGAACTTGGGTTCGTTCTTACATATTCAGCAAATTTTTTAATTGTTTCAGGACATGGAGTACCATCTAGAGCTGTTGGAATACCATAGTCATTAATCAAACATTGTTTGGAAGATGGATTAGTATTTGCTGTCTCATCTCTTGATCCAATCATATCTTCAGCAATCATGCTCGAGAGATAATTTATTTTTGTCCTCTCAGCTGATACACTAATTGAGTTCACTGAATAATTAACTAGTTGAAATACAGCAAGAAAACCGATAGCTACTATTGCAGTAGATACTAAAGCCTCTACTAAACTAATACCTTTTGAAAATTTATTTTTCATTGCGTTACCCAATCACCTGCCCATTTATACAAATTAATACTTCCAAACCTACTCCATTCTATACGAAAAAAATTACTCTGAGAAGGACCTTCGGAAGTTAATTGACAGTCATCATCTGATGTATCTCTTTGACAAATGAACAAATTTTCATTAGCCATGGACTCTCCTCCTTCTGTAATTAAAAACATATCGCTAGCACCATAAAAAGTACCATCTTTTGAAAAACATATATTGCCACCACTATCAGGTATGTCCATAGGTTGATCAGCATTATTTAACATACCTATTAAAACTTTGGATCTATCAATTTTGACTTGGTTCACAGTCAATTCATCACTTGTTGCGCCCTCGTCATCCCAGTCGATGTCCATAGAGCATCTTTCATCAAATCTGTGGAAAGGTTTTGGTGTCGTACCATTCCACTTATCTCTTACAAGAGCAGCAAACTTTTCTTGTCCTAAACCATTTGTCTCTATCACGATTTCATTTGTATTTGTATCTGTGTAAACTGAAAATTGCACAAAGCTATAGTGTCCTCTTTGAACTTGTGAAAAAATGTTTCTCATTAGTGAGGCTGTTTCTGTAGCTTTAGCTCTGACCATTCTTTCTGCTCTCCACTTCGTGAATGGTTTAATGGCTGTAGCTGTCATTGCTCCAATAATTGCAATAACAATTATAAGTTCTAATAAAGAAAAACCTTTAACTTTCTTTTCCTGCATTTGCATCTATCTTTCCAGCGGTTACAAGATTTTCTAATGACTTTGACATCGTAATCATTCCATCTTTTACTGCGGTCTGCATGATGCTTGGTATTTGATGAATTTTTGCTTCTCTAATTAAATTTTGAATAGGAGCAGTGCATTTCATTATTTCAAAAGCACCCACACGACCTTGCCCATCTTTTGTTTTTAAAAGTCTTTGTGTTACAACCATCTTTAAAGATGTTGAAAGTTGTGCTCGGATCTGAGCTTGTTGTTCCGGTGGGAAAACGTCTATAATTCTATTTATTGTATTTGGTGCTCCACTTGTGTGAAGCGTTCCAAAAACCAAGTGTCCAGTTTCAGCAGCTGTAAGTGCAAGACTTACTGTCTCCAAATCTCTCATCTCTCCTACTAAAATTACATCCGGGTCTTCTCGTAAAGCTGCTTTAAGGGCAGTTGCAAAAGTTTGTGTCTGCTTTCCAACTTCTCGATGTGAAACGATACTTTTTGAATCTGTATGAATAAATTCTACTGGGTCTTCTACAGTTATAATATTTGCAGTTCTTGTTTTATTTATTTCATTAACTATAGCTGCAAGTGTAGTTGATTTTCCAGAACCTGTTGGTCCAGTGACTAAAACTAAACCCTTATGCATATCAATTATGTCATAAAGGGCATCTGGTAAATCAAACTGTCCCATTTCTGGTATTTTGCTTTCTACTCTTCTAAGAACTGCAGCTGGTCCATTTAATGTTTTATAAAAATTAGCTCTAAATCTTAGTCCACTAATATTAACTGCAGAGTCTAACTCGTGTGTATCTTGGAATTTTTTTGTCTCATGCTCATTACAATTCGTAGTCATTAAATCTATAAGATCTTGTGGTTTTACCATAACATCTTTGACCATGATAATTTCTCCGGTTTGCCTGTATGCTAAGGGAGAGCCTGATCTAATATGAAAATCAGATATTTTTTTGTTATTTTTTGCAAGTTCTTCTAATTTTTCAAACATATTAAATTTGTATATATAAATTAAAAAAAAAACAATATTTACTTGGGCCTAAGCGACCAAAATAAGCAATTATTTAATAAATAAAATAATATAAAATCCAAATAATCAAAGAGTATTCAAAAAAACTTTTTGTA
>LUMQ01000227.1_pt1 | contig 27615 bp, 21 predicted proteins | sample 729621 | NCBI WGS metagenome assembly LUMQ01 (sample SAMN03860259, study PRJNA289734) | marine metagenome | biome: seawater column; feature: ocean; material: water; isolation source: Red Sea water column Station 12 - depth 25m | place: Saudi Arabia: Red Sea | collected 2011-10-15 | depth 25 m | reverse complement strand
GCCATCAGCAAACTTCATGGATACATCTCTACCTAGAGCTCTTCCTTTTACATAAGGTATTAAAGGATAATTATATGTATTGGAAAACCACTTAGAAAATTGTTGACCAGCCCATGTTTTATAGCTTTCGTCTTGAAAATCACCAAAAAAGTCTGTGAATAGATAATTATGTTCAAATTCTTTTTTTCCAGAAAGCTGAGAGCTCGCTAATTCTTCAAGCTCAACATTATCAATTCCAACAAAAAAAACTGTATTTTTAATAGTGTTAATATCTAAGCTAAGAACATTCTTTAAAACAGATCCAATAATTTCACTTTCCTTAGCAAATGATTTTGTTTCATTGGAGGATGCAGATATTTTATTTACAATCTCATCATCAGATAAGGATAAAAACTTATCATAGTCATTCTTTGGAATATCTAATCCATAATATATTTCAGCAAATCTTAAAAGATTAATTTTTCTATTCGTTGTATTACAAGATCCATTAATGGGCTCATCATAATATATTCTTCTAATTGCATTAGGAGATATTGCTACAATTTGTTGATCTTTTGTATTAAAGGTAATTACTTGGATACCTATACTAAATGTTTTTAGGCAATTATTATTTAAATTTATTGTGCTTATATTCTCATTTTCAATCGCTATTATTGTTGAATATGAGCCATCTTTAAATGAGTCAGATACTCCAAGATTTAAGTAAGGGTTTTTTTCTTTGTTAAGGGTTAGTTCATTGTAGATTGTTTTTCTTATACTGCTTTCTATTTTTAGAGTATTTGGAAAAATATCCCTAATGTTTTCATTGGATGAAATATACGATACACCACTATATTGAATCGCATCAGCAAAAACAGAAACGCTCAGAAATAAAGCAAAAAAACTAATCTTGTGTAAAAGACTAATTTTAAATTTCATTAAATACCCCCTGTTTAATACATTAACGTATAATTACAAAATAGCACAACTTTAAAAAAAAACAAAAAACTAAAAGTAGTATTGGTGGAGCTACGCGGGATCGAACCGCGGACCTCTTGAATGCCATTCAAGCGCTCTCCCAGCTGAGCTATAGCCCCAAAAGACAATCATCTTACCTAAGTATAATTTTTAAGTAAATCTAATTTAAATTTATCACATCTCCAGGCATCAATGATTTGAAATCAATGTTATTGTTATTATTTGTTGCAGCTTGAAGTCTTTTTGGGGGTTCTAAAGTATCTTCGTCAGTAAGCACAAATGTTCCCCAATGCATACCAAATGCATAATCAGCTTCTAAATCAAGCATTATTTTTACAGCGTCTTCTGGATTTACATGACTTGAAGCCATAAACCATTCAGGGTCATATGCCCCAATTGGAATTAATGCATATTTCGGTGAACCTAAAACCTCTTTTGTTGTTATAAAATCATTTGAGTAGCCTGTATCACCTGCATGATAAATTGCGTAATCATCAAACTGGAAGAACCAGCCGCCCCATAAACTTTTATTTCTATCAAATAAGCCCCTTTTTGACCAATGTTTAACTGACGTAAATGTGAATGTAATCCTTGCATTTTTATGTGACTCCCACCATTGAAATTGAGATGCATTTTGAATTTTTTTTCTTTTAAGCAACCTTAAGTCTCCAGCCGGAACAAGGAACTTTGCTTTAGGATGGAGTCTAGATATTTTTACTAATGATTGAATATCAAGATGATCGTAATGATTATGACTTACGGTAACAAAATCTATCTTTGGTATATCCTCTAACGATAATGCAGGTGCAATTAGTCTTTTAGGACCAATATTACGAAATGGTGAAGCTCTATCTGAGAAAATGGGATCAGTGATAATAGTTATACCGTTTCTTTTTATTAAAAAAGTTGAATGGCCAATCCAAATTATAAAATTATCATGATTCTCAAGATCATAATTTTTCCAATCTTCAGATATGTCTATATAAGATAAGTTTGGCTCAATTTTAGATCTTTGCCATTGCATCAATTCTTTAAAAGATTTGTTTATTGCCTTTCCGTCACTATTTTTATATTCAGAAAATATAAATACTGAAAAAAAAGTTAGGAAGTATAGCAATAAGCGCATTATTTATTTATGTTGAATGTTATTTAGCTTGTGACTTTACGTAAATATTCATTAGCTTAATGAAAAACTTACTAAAGTAAGCAAAAATAAATCTAAGCATTTTGACATAAAAAATTTTAAAGCTACTTTTCATTTTTTCTAATCTCGTAAAATTCATCTCTTAATAAAAAATTTAGGTCTTTTACATTTCTTTTATATAAAGAGTATGTATATCTGTGAGATTGATTTTTTAATGTACAGGGATTACCGGAAGCATCCACTGGTGGTGAATATTTGATATATTTTGCAGCTTGAATTGAATTAGTTTTAAAAAAAGGACATTTTCTAAATTCAATACTCCCATCATCGTTCCTTGATATTGCACATTTTGACTCTACAGCAGATATGTTTTTTAAATTACCCTCTTCATTAACATCAAAACTGACTAATGCGTAACCCTGATAGGTGGTGTATGGATATTCTGGCATCATAATTTGTAATTTCTTTGAAATACATTCATCAGTATTTGTTTCGTTCGACTCAAGATCTATAGAAACAACATATAAAGAAAGAAATAGTAAATACAACTTCATTGATCCATTTTAACAAAAAAAAGAGGGCTAAAAGCCCTCTTTCTTTGGAAAATTACCTTATTACAGTTCTAATGTAAATCCAACAAATGTTTGCATACCCATATCAGTGTGCAATAGTCTGTTGTATGTTCCATTTGCTGCTAATGGTGGATCTTCTTTAGTCAAGTTTCTAACAGCTACAGAAACCGATAGGTTTTCCATGCCTGGAACTGTGTATACAGCTCTTAAATTAACTTGATCAAAGTCATCTACCATTGAAGTAGCTTTGTAATTAGCATCTGTTGTATCAGCTATCTCATCGATATACTCATACTGTAAGCTCATGTACAAATTAGGTACAGCTTGTAATGTATGACCAACATCAATTGTATATCTGAATTCTGGGATTGATGTTAATCCAACAAAGTTCACAACTGGTCCGTTGAAGAATGCTTCTGATTCAGATTCATCCATAACAACAGCTGAGAAGTTTACATCAAAGTCACCAACGCCAGTTTCAAACAATCCGCTGTACTTGATGTCTGTACCAGACACAGATGTTTCGTTACCGTTAATAGGTCCTCTGAAACACTCGTTAAGAGGTGCGTCAGCTTGTGTTCCTACTCTTGTACAGTATGCTCCTTGAGATTCAAGTTGAGCAACATATGATGGTCCTAATAAAGAAGCATCAATATAGTCCTGTACGGAAACAGCAGTGATAATTCCATCTATTTCAGTATTGAAGAAATCAACTGCAACTGAATGGTTGCCTGCAGTGTAGACAACACCAACGTTCATTGACTCTGATTCCTCAGGTCCTAAGTTTGGATTAGCTGAAATATAAGTATTTACTTGTTCTTCAGGACAATCTGCTCTAGCAATTCCTTTAGCATTACATTTCACATAGTCAACATGGAAATCAGCACTAAATGAAGTGTTTGCAACTAGATCACCAAGTCCTGGTGCTCTAAAACCAGTACCAGTAGAAGCTCTTAATGTAAGACCATCCATTACTTCCCAAATACCTTTTACAGTATAAGAAGTGTTAGTACCGAAGTCGCTATAATCGTCGTATCTGACAGCAACATCAATTTCTGCAGCGCCATCCATAAGTCCTGTTTTAGACTCATAGAAATAAGCTGTATATTCTCTGCCTGTTCCGTCAGAGTTACCAGAAGAACCACCAACGTTACCAATCTCTGATTGTTTATCATATGTGTTTTCATATAGATACTCAGCGTCTTGAACACCGATAATGAAGTCAGTATTAGGTACGATATTTAATGGTCCACCAAATGTATACTCTAAGCTTCTAAATTGTGATTTAGATTTCACGTTAGGTGAACTAGAGTAATAAGCTACAACTACTGGATCAAATAGATCATAGTATTTTGTACCGTTAACGGTAAAGTAACCATCATTTTTGAAACCTTCAGCAGCTTGCGTATATTCTGGCTTTTGCAGATAACAGCAATCGAATGTTAAGAAGTCAGCTAGGTGCCACTGCATGGAAAGATCCCATGTGTAGTCATCCATTACTGTACCACTGAAGCCCATTACTACGTTACCTGTCCAGTCTGTATCTTCCGAAGCTCTTGGTCCAATCTCAATAAATCTTTTTCTTAATTGAGTAGGAACATTGATAGTAACAACTCTTTCAGGTGTACCATCAGCTTGAGCAGGAATTCTTGCAGTAGCAAGTCCAGCTGGATATGGATTAATAAATGCAGCAGGAGGAGCATATCTACCGAATGTTTCTTGTCTAGAAACAACGATTTGTGCATATGCACTCATGTCATCATTAATCTGTTTGTCATAATTAACTGTTAAGAAATCATTTTTCTTACCAGCAGCCTGAGCCATGATTTGAGTATAGTCGAATGAACATAGATAGTTGTAATCTAATCCACCTGTTGGGGCGCTACCTAAAGTATAAGTTTTACCACCACCGACAAATCTGTCATCACCAGCACATTCTGCAGCAGGTAACCACTGACCAGCAACTAAACCGTTAGCTGGGTCATCTTCTCTAAGAATGTAGTTCCATGCAAATGTTGAGATACTAAAACCAGTAAACCAGTCATCGCTTGTAGGAGCTCTACCAGCGTTGTAATCTCTATCTGTAAGATAAACAATATCTCTTTGTGAATGTTCATATGTCCATGTTAGGTTTGAATCATCACCAGTAATACCACTAACGACTGAGAAAGCTTCTTCCTCACCACCTGGTAGATCAGGATCACCAACTCGACCTGAAATAATCATGCCGTCGAATCCTTTCTTAGTAATAATGTTCACAACACCACCGATAGCATCTGAACCATAAACAGCAGAAGCACCATCAGCAAGAATCTCTACTCTTTCAACAGCTGCTGTTGGAATAGTATTGATATTAGCTGATTCACCACCTAATTTTGGTGATGATGGAATTCTTCTACCATCAATAAGTACTAGAGTTCTACCAGCTCCTAAGCCTCTAAGACTTAATTGAGCTTGTGATCCAGCACTTGAGCCTGACCGCTCAAAGAAAGAGCCTGCAATGTTAATTGGTAACTCTCTTAGCACTTCAGCGATACCTAATTCAGCAGTTCTTGCAATGTCCTCTTGGTCAATAACAACAACTGGCTGGGCACCTGTAAATTCTGAAGTAGCAATACGAGATCCAGTAACAACAACCTCTTCTACATCATCCTCTGCGTCGTCTTGAGCAATCAAATTGGTATTAAATATACCGAAACCGATCACTAGAACCAACATGAGGTAATTTTCTTTTTTAAACATACATTTCCCCTGTAGTTTTAGTTAAATTAGTGAAGCACGAACAATTGCACGCACATTCACGCTTATTTTGGTTATTGTTCCAGCGTTTTTGCTATAAATCAACAACTTTTTTAATTATTTATATCTAAATATAAGTAATATTTATAACGTATGTTTAATTTGGTTAGATTTCTATCAAAATGATCATTATCTACTTTATTTACTGAAATTCTTTTACAATAATAAAATAATAAGGAAATAGTTAAAAAATGTTGCTAAAAAACAAAAAAATAGTCATTTTTGGGGTGGCAAATAAGTATTCTATTGCTACCGGCATTGCAAGATCAATGCATGAACAAGGCGCAGAACTTGCTATTGCTTATCAAAATGAAAGGCTTTTAAAAAATATTAAGCCTATTGCAGAAGAATTAGGGTCAGAGATTCTGATTGAATGTGATGTTTCAAATGATAGTTCGATAGATCAAGCTTTTAAAGATTTAACAAATCAATGGAATAAATTTGATGGATTAGTTCATTCAATAGGGTTTGCGCCTGCTGATCAATTGGAAGGAAATTTTGTAGATGTTACAACTCGTGAAGGATTTAAAATTGCTCATGATATTAGTTCATACAGTTTCACAGCTTTAGCGAAAGCATCCAAGCCATACCTAAGTGAAAATGCTGCGCTATTAACTTTAACGTATTTAGGCTCAATACAAACCTTACCTAATTACAATGTCATGGGCTTAGCAAAAGCTAGTCTTGAAGCTAATACAAGGTTTTTAGCGGCTTCAATGGGTAAAGATAATATTAGGGTAAATGCTATTTCTGCAGGTCCAATTAAAACTTTAGCAGCATCTGGAGTGAAAAATTTTCGAAAAATGTTGAGTCAGCATTCTAAAAGAGCGCCTCTTGGTAGAACAGTGACTGCTGATGAAGTAGGAAATGTAGCTGCATTCCTTTGCTCAGATTATGCAAGTGGAGTAACAGGTGAAATAACATATGTTGATGCTGGTTTTAATATCTCAGCGATGCCTTTGGATGAATTAGAAGAATGATTTCATCTTTATACGAAAAATATGCACTCCCTAAAATTTTAGATTGTTGTTGTTCTACAAAACCAGTCAATTATCAAAGAAACAAAATTGTTCCTTTAGCAAAAGGTAAAGTACTTGAAATTGGTATAGGCTCTGGTCTAAATATGCCCTATTACACAGGATCATCAATAGAAAAAATCATTGGATTAGACCCTTCAGAGGAGCTTAATGAAATTGCGCTAAAAAAAGCAAAAGATATTAAACTGAATATAGATTTTATTCTTAATGGTGCTGAGGAAATATCTTTACCAAATAATTCTATTGATACTGTATTAGTTACATATACCCTTTGTACGATTCCTCAAGTAAGCGAAGCGTTGCATGAAATGAAAAGAGTTCTTAAAGATGATGGAATGTTTCTTTTTTGTGAACATGGTATAGCACCAGACAAAAACATTGTTAATTGGCAAAATAGAATTAATCCAATTTGGGGTAAGTTATTTGGGGGTTGTAATATAAATCGTGATATTCCAAAAATAATCCAGCAATCAGGCCTCAAAATTAATAAATTAGAACAAATGTATCTTCCAAGTACCCCAAAAATTGTTGGTTACAACTATTGGGGTATGGCAACCTTATAAAATCTAAATGGATACTGCTCCAGTAGTCATTGGTATCGGTGACATTCAACAGAAAGATAATTTTGATAATCTAGATGAAGCTTTAGTTTTGATGAATAAGGTTACTGAGGCAGCGATTAATGATTGCGGCAACAAAAATATCGTTAACTACCTTGATGAGATCCGAATTCCCAAAGGATATTGGAAATATAGAGATCCTGGTAAATGGATAGCGAATAAAAATAATTTTTCTAAGGCTAAAACCTACGTAACAAAAATAGGTGTTCTGCAACAAAATTTAATTAATTCAGCCTGTAAAAAAATCCTATCTGGAGAGATTAATGGAAGTCTTATTGTTGGTGGTGAGTCTAGGTACAAAAGAACAAAAGCGTTAATAGAGAAAAAAGATTATGAAGAAACAGAGCTAAATATAAATCCAGATTTTTATATTAAGGCTAAAGATGACCTCTATGCAGATATTGAAAAAAAAGAGTTAGGAATGATGGCGGTTGGTTATTATTCGATTATAGAAAGTTCTCTCAGAGCAAGAAGTTCAAAAAGCTTTAATCAACACCATGAGTATATTGCAAAGTTATATTCTGAATTCTCAAAGATTGCTTCTAAAAACGATGTTGGATGGATTGATAATCCTATTAAGCCAGATGAAATCTTAAATTCTAGCAATATAAATCCTGAAATTGCTTTCCCATATAATAAATTTCATTGTTCAAGTTGGAATGTCAATCAAGCAGCTGGATTAATAATATGTTCATCTAAAGTTGCTGATTTACTGAACATTGATAAGAGTAAAAGAGTTTATCTGTTGGCCTCATCAGAAAATAATTTCATGATACCCACCCTTTTGAGACCCAATCTTTCTAAATCATATGGCATGAATTTAGCTGCTGAATTTATTTTAAATATTTGTAAGGAAAATAGCATAAGTGAAATTATTTATGACCTCTATAGCTGTTTCCCAGCAGCAGTTGAAATGTTTGGAGAAGCCTTAAAAATTAAAAATATATCGCAGTCATCTATTACTGGTGGCATGTCCTTTGCTGGAGGCCCCCTAAATAGTTACGTATTAAACTCAACGGTCCAAATGATAAGAAAGATTAGAAGTGAAGAAAATAAGTATGGAATTGTTACTGGCATATCAGGCATGATGACTAAACAGTCATTTGCTTTATGGGGAAAGAGGAATTTAATTAATTACAGTTTTAAAGATGTATCTGAAGAAGCTGAGAACAATGAAGTTCCATATAAAATTTCTTCAGAAACTTCTGGAGAAGGTAACATCATTGGTTATACCGTCATTAAAAATGAGGAATCAGTTAAAAAAGCTGTAATATATATTGAGGACGTTAATAAAAATAGAAATATAATAACAAGTGAAAATAAAGAAGTTATTGAATCAATGGAGATTAATGAATGGGTAGGAAAATGGATAAAATTCAAAAACTTGCTATTAATTGTATAGTTTTAATAAGTTTTTCGTCAGCAACTTTTACAGATGAATTAAAAGATATTATCGACTCAAAGAAAAGTTCTTTTGAAGAAATAGCTCTAGATATTTGGAACTATGCCGAACTGGGATATCTTGAGACAAAAAGCTCAAATCTTCTTGCGAGTGAACTTGAAGAGAATGGATTTATAATCCAAAAAGGAGTTGCAGGCATTCCAACAAGTTTCATTGCTGAATTTAATAATGGTGGTCCTGTTATAGGAATCTTAGGTGAGTTTGATGCTCTGCCAGGACTTGCACAAACTAACTCACCATTTAAAGAAGTTGCGGATAATGAAACAGGTGCAGGTCATGCTTGTGGACACCATTTATTCGGAGCAGCTTCAGCATGGGCTGCTGTAGTAATCAAGGAATGGATTGAAGAAAATAATATTGAAGGCACGATTCGGTTTTATGGCACTCCAGCAGAAGAAGGAGGCTCTGGAAAAGTTTACATGGTTAGAGCAGGTTTGTTCAGTGATGTAGATGTGGTTCTTCATTGGCATCCTGATGATGTTAATTCAGCTAATTCAAGAACATCTAACTCTAATAAATCAGGAAAATTTAAATTCAAAGGAATCTCAGCTCATGCAGCAGGAGCTCCTGAACTTGGACGCTCTGCTTTAGATGGTGTTGAAGCAATGAATCATATGGTCAACATGATGAGAGAACATGTACCACAAGAGTCAAGAATCCATTATGTGATTACTAAAGGTGGTTTAGCTCCAAATGTAGTGCCTGACGATGCAGAGGTTTATTACTATGTGAGACATCCACGAATGGATGTTGTAGACGAGTTGTTTCAAAGGGTAGTTAAAATTGCTGAAGGCGCTGCTTTAGGAACAGAAACCGATATGACGTATGAAGTTATGCATGGGAATTATTCCCTAATGCCTAACGATACCATCCAAAAAATTGTACATAGGAACTTAGAAAAACTTGGTGGCATTAAGTATTCAGATGATGAGAAAGAATATGCACAGGAAATATATCAGACTCTCATAAATCCAGATCTTAAAATTGGCTCCCAACAAAATGTTTTACCTTTCAAATACAGTCATAGTTATGGTTCAACTGATGTTGGAGATGTAAGTTGGGTGGTTCCCACTGCTGGTTTACGAACAGCAACATGGGTTCCTGGAACAGCTGCTCACTCTTGGCAGGCAGTTGCATCTGGCGGAACTTCTATTGGACTCAAAGGTGCTGAATTATCTGCTAAAACTATGGCAAATTCTATTAAAGAAATATTTGAAAATCCTGAGGTAATAGAAATCTCCAAACAAGAATTAAAGCAACGAACTGGTGAAGATTTTATCTATAAGCCATTGCTTGGTGATAGAGAGCCTCCATTAAATTACAGAAAAATTAATTAGACTGTACTGAAACTGAAGCATTTGGTCTCCTAAGGTCAGCGTATCCGTAATTAACACCGTTAATAATATGAATACTTTGGGTACTTCCAATAGTATTTTCATACTCAGTTTCATGTCCCATGCTCTTAAGACGTCTTACTATATCCCTACTCACTGCTCTCTCATGTTCTAGCCCCACATAAGGCCAATCCTTGTGAATTCTAGGTAACATAGTTGCTTCACCTATATCCAAATCAAAATCAATAACACCAGTAATAACTCTTAATATTGCAGCTGGAATATCCGACCCACCAGGTGACCCAGTAATAAGAAATAATTCATTGTTTTTATCAAAAATGATTGTAGGTGCCATGGTACTCATTGGCTTTTTACCTGGCTCAAATCTATTTCCAGGACTTGCTCCTCTGCTGATGTCGTTCTTGTCACCATATCTATATGCAAAATTATTCATTTGACTATTCATTAAGATGCCAGTTCCAGGGATAGTAACTCCTGAACCAAAAGAAAGTCCTAATGTGTATGTATTTGAAACTGCATTTCCATTCTTGTCCACTATGGAATAGTGAGTGGTGTCTTTACTGTTAATTCTTGGTTTGAAAGGAATAACTTCTTCAATTGAGCTAGCTTTGTTTGAGTCAATTGAACTACTAAGCTCTTTTATTCTTTTTGAAGAAAGCAGTTTAGAAACTGGAACATCAAAGTATTCAGGATCTCCAACAAAATGAGATCTATTATTGTGGCCCCTCCTAAGGGCTTCTGCAAGAAAATGATATGCCTTTGTGGAATCGCTTTTATATTTTTTAATATCTATATTATTCAATACACCTAAAGCTGTGAGTAAAGTAATTCCTCCACCAGATGGAGGTCCAGCTGTGTAAACCATGTGACCTTTATAATTTAATGCAATAGGGATTCTAAAAAATGATTTGTAGTTCTTGAGATCATCATGAGTAATTAAGCCACCATTTTTTTCCATTGCTTCAACAATTTTGTCAGCAACAATACCCTCATAAAAACCTTTGGCGCCATGTTTAGATATTTCTTTAAATGTATTTGCTAAGTCAGGCCTTTTCATAATTGAGAATTCTTTTAAAGGCTCACCGTTATCAAAAAATATTGAAAATGATTCAGGGTCACTCCTTAACTGAGGTGTTACATCAATGACATAATTTAAATCACTTGAAACAGCAATTCCATTTTCAGCCTGTTCTATGACAGGTTGCATAATTTGTTCAAGTGTTAACACTCCAAAATTCTTATGCGCTTCCAATAATCCATAAACGGTACCTGGCACACCTGAAGCTAAGTAGGTGTAATCAACTCTCTCCCATAATTTTGAATTTCTTTCAGGTATTTTTTTTACGCCAAGTAGTTTTTCAATAGAGGAGTTTCTTGGAGACTTACTTCGATAATCTATATAAAAAATTTCGTTTTTATCTTTTATATAGACTAGCATAAAGCCACCTCCTCCAAGATTCCCGGCTCTTGGTAATGTAGTAGCTAATGAAAATCCAACTGCAACTGCGGCATCAACCGCATTACCACCCATGTCTAAAATTTGTGTCCCAATATTTGAGGAAAGAGCATTCTGACTAACCACCATTCCATTTGATGAAGTTGTTGGATGGAAGGGATGCAAATAATCAATATAATCTGTTCCACTTAAATGAGAAATAAATAAAATTGTTGTAAGAAATTTTTTCATCAGAAAATTAATGGAGCTAAAAAGTAAGCAAATAAAGTTACGACAAAAATACCTACAATATTTAAAGCAAAACCTGCACGCATCATCGTTGGAATAGTAAATTTACCTGAACCATAAACTATTGCATTTGGTGGAGTAGCAACAGGCAACATAAAAGCACAACTTGCAGCAAGACAAACCGGGATGGTTAATGCTACTGGAACAATACCAATTGCAATAGCAACGGCGGAAAATACTGGTAAAAAAGTTGCAGTTGTAGCTACATTACTAGTCATTTCAGTTAAAAAGATAATCATAGATGCAACGGCAAGTATTAATATTATTGATGGTACGTTTTCTAAAATGGTTAAGCCCTCACCTATCCAAAGCCCAAGGCCGGTTTGTGATACTTGAGCACCAAGTGATAAGCCTCCACCAAACAATAATAATAAACCCCAAGGTAATTTCGTAGTTGCTTCCCATTGAAGCAAGCTCTTATTATTTTCTGATGATGGAATCATAAACAGTAAAATTGCAGCAATTATTGCAACACCGGCATCTTGAAGTTCGATTCCTAGATTTTCTCTAATTGCTTTGCTTGTGATCCAAAATGCTATTGCAAGGAAAAACAAGATAGAAACCTTTATTTCATCTTTTGTTAAAGGTCCTAATTCCTCATACATTCCATTGAGTTTTATTTTTGTATCACTTGATAGTGAGAAAGATGTAGGAAATGTATATTTAGTAAGAATAATCCACGCAAAAAATAACATAACTGAAGCGACTGGAACACCAATTTTCATCCAATCAAAAAAACTTATATCTATTCCAAATTGATTATTCATAAATTGAACAAAAACAATATTTGGTGCGGTTCCAATAATAGTTGACATACCTCCAATGGTGGCAGCATATGCAATACCTAGCATCAATGCAGTATCAAAATGTCGTTGTTGTTGGTCAGAGATGTTTGGAATAGTTTCTGCTACTACAGTACATACAGCTAAACCAATAGGCAGTAGCATGAGGGTCGTAGATGTATTCATGACAAACATACTAAGCAGAGCTGCTACTAACATAAAACTTCCAACTAAAGCAGCTCCGTTAGTTCCCATAGTGATTATCATCTTTAGTGCCATCCTTTTATGCAAGCCAGAACTCTCAATTCCCAGAGCTAGGATAAATCCACCCAAAAATAAATAAATATTTTTATCTGCAAAAGGTGCAGCGCTCTCTTGAAATGACGTGATATCTAAAATTGGAAATAATGCTAATGGTATTAATGCTGTAACAGCTACCGGTATTGCTTCTGTTGCCCACCATATTGCCATTAATAACAATATTGCAAGGACGAACCAAGCAGATTGACTATTAACGAAGAAAACCTTTTCTTTGATATTAAAACTTTTTCCATCAAGCAAAGATAAGCTTTCAGGAATAACATTAAAAAATCCCATAAAAAGGACAATTAAAAAAACACCTATGCCAATGTAAAAACCGTTATTGTTGCTAAGCATTAATAAACTCTATCATTTTGTTTACATATAAAAAAGGGAGTCAAAGACTCCCTTTTTAAGATTATTAGATCTTAGAACTTCTTATAAAATTCGACATTATAATTTCGTCCAAAGTCAGTATGAAGGTCACCCCAATACATACCGAATGTTTCATCGGCAAGTGGAGCTCTCTCGTCTTCTATGTTCTTAACTTGTAATCTAACTCTAAGATCATTTTTAAATTTGTATCCTAAAGTAACATTAAAGACTGTCATTTCATCAACCGGCCACATTTGTCTGACACCATCAATAGTTTCAGTATGAGCTGATTCAAAGAATGAACCCCATTGTGTTCCTGATACGAGAACTTCATAAGGACCATTTCTATATGACATCTTCATCGTATATTTATCGTCTATTCGACCATTAAGATTTAATAGATTATCGATTCCTCTAACTGATGCTAAACCTGAAAGAATTCCATCAGCAACATCACTCAATCTTCTAGCATCGCCACCAGCTGCTTGATTGAAAGTATCGTAATGAACATGCATAACTTTAAATCCAAAGTCACCGAAATCAGTATCTACGTTATACATAACACTAGTGTCTTTACCTTCAATTGTTCTAGTATCAGTGTTGACATAGTAGTCGTTAACACTCATAACTTCACCTGCGGGACATAATGATGAAGGCCATGCAAAATCGTATCCAGCATATGGCGTTCTCTTAACATTTGGATTACCAACACATTCAGTTGGTCCACCCTCAGCTCTTATTAATGTATCAAGCAAGATAGCATTCGTCATACCAAAGATACCTATGGTGTCAGTAGTTTCAATAGACCACTTATCCATTGTGATAACAAGACCGTCTACTGGTTCTAAAACAAAACCAATAGATTCGTTTTCACCTTCTTCTGGAGTAAGACCTTTGTTACCTTCAGTAATTCTTTGCATAGAATAATTATCTTGATCTACACCTGAAGCATATTGCAGTAAAGCATCGTTAGTTGAAGTACTTCTACCTAAGAAACCTTCATTAACCAAAATCATTGCAGGCGCTCTAAAAGTTTCGTTTGTAGAATATCTAAACTTAACCTGATCAACAATTTGCCAACCTAAAGCTAATTTTCTTACAACAGTACTTCCATAGTCATTTGAATCCTCTGCTCTAACAGCGTACTGCATGTCAATATTTTCTGTAAGTGGAATCTGGAATTCTGTGAAAAGAGAAGCTGTTGTTCTTGATCCTTGTGAATCAGGAGTAGCACTTGAATTCACAATATCAGAAATTAATGGGAAAGTAAGTCCAGCTCTTGGACCTACAGGAACAGTATATCTAATTGTTCCATTAATTCTTGGATCTCTGTCATCAGTATATCTCTCTTTTCTGAATTCAGTACCAATTAACATTCCAACTGGACCAGCTGGCATTTCATAAATGTTTCCGTTAGACATTTTGAAGTCCCACATATAAAGCTGTGTAGTGTTTCCTCTGACAATATTAATTGTAAATGGACTTTCATCTGAGCAGTTTCCTCCACAGAATGGGTTATATGCATCTGGTGTTGAGAGAGCTAAAGCTTGTTCAAGCAATGTCATAGATTGTCTTCCGTAGTTATCTTGCTTAGATTTCGCATTAGATACTACTAAAGCTGTATCCCAATCCCAACCACTATCTGTCATTCCTCTAAAACCTTGAAGAAGTCTGATTGTAGTTCTGTGAGAGAAATAACCCCTTGGAGTATCAAATCTATGTCTTGATTTGTATAAACCTAGACCATTCTTTATTTGTGAACTATCAACAAGTTTATTTCCATCTGCATCTACTATTTGGTTTAACCAATAGTTTGATAGCGGGACAAGGTAGGGTTGAGTACATGTACCTGTTCTACCACAACCACCAGCACCTAGAGTAGTCCCACCATATAACTGTTGATGAGCAACTGAGTTGTATAAACCTATTTCACTGTAAGCTTCTATACCAGAATCAAGCTCTTTGTTGATAAATACAAATCTGGTCTCATCCATCTTGTTTCATTATATTTTGCTCTCAAACTTGAACTTGGATTTGTGCTTGTGCTTTCATATAAACAAGTAGGTCCGCCAGTATTTGTCCAATCACAGTTTCCTGTATCAGGTCTTGTATGAAGATATCGACTACCTCCACCTCTCCATATACCATATGGTGATGCAGCATTTGTGTTTCTCCAAGATGTATCATCCCAGGCAGTTCCTGTATATGAACCTAAACCTGGAGCGACCCTTGCGTCTTGAGCCAACCATTTTGGATCTTCATTACCTCTAATTTCCTCTCTTTGATAATGATCAAAATAGACAGAAATGTTTAAGTTATCAGCAAAATCTTGACCCCACTGAACACTTACTTTGTTATCTTGTGCGTCCCAATCACCATATCCAATTGCTTTAAATCTAACATTAAGTCCAACAAAATCACTTTTAAGAACTGTGTTTACGACACCAGCAAGAGCATCAGCACCATAAATAGCAGATGCACCATCTCTTAATATTTCTACCCTCTCAGCACCATATACTGGTATGGCATTTGAGTTAGTAGTCATAACTGGCATAGAACGACCAAGAATTGGCTCGGTTTGATAGCCTGGAGATTGTATTAACCTTCTTCCATTTAGAAGAGTTAAAGTATTTCCTGTACCAATATCTCTTAGGTTAAAGGCACCAACGTCTCCTCTTGAAGGGTAAAGCTCCAGTAATTTTAGCTCCTTTAATTTGAGAACCAACTACAACGACTTCTTCTACTTCAGAAGCGTTTGCGTCCTCATTGTCTTGCGCTGAAACAGCGAACGGAATTAATAAAATTAATGATAATAAATACCGATAGTTTTTCATACTATTTCCCCCTTGTATAAAAAAACAATATAAACTGACCCAATTATAGGCTTAGGAATAAGAATATGTCCAATTTTGTATCAGAGAATATATAAAAAAAATTATATATTTTTATTAACCTATGCGATCTATCAAGTTATTAATTCTTTTTAATGCTTCATTTTTACCAAATATTGCAAGAGTAAGGCCAAGTGAAGGAGATTTAGTTGATCCTGTAAGAGCTATACGTATGGGCTGATTTACTTTTGGAACAGGACAATCATTTTCATTTTGATAATTCTTCAGAGCATTATCAATATTATTTTCACTCCATTCATCAATAGATAATAGAATTCCGGACAAATCATTTAATATCTTAAGACCTTCATTATCTACAAATTTATCAATTGCCTGCTGATTATATTTATTTACTTCAACGTAATAAGGAATTAAGTCATCAGCAATTTTCTTAAAGGTGCTTTCAACTGTTCTCATTGAGCTTAATAACAAATCAACATTTTGATGATTATCAATATCAATAGATAAATCTTTTAAAAAAGGTTTTAACTCTTTTTTAAAATCTTCAAAACTGAGATTGGCTATGTGTTGAGTATTCAGCCAATCCAATTTTGTAATATCAAAAATTGCACCAGCTTTTTGAACATCACTTATATTAAAATCTCTAATCAAGTCTTCCATATAAAAAACTTCCTGATCGCCCTTTGACCATCCAAGTCTTGCAAGAGTGTTTAGGATTGCTGAATCAAGATATCCGTCAGATTTATATTCTTCAAGACTAGTTGCTGCATGCCTTTTTGAAAGTCTCCTTTTATCTGGCCCAAGTACAAGAGGAAGATGAGCATATTCTAATGCAGGATATCCTAGTGCATTTTGTATGTGAATTTGTCGAGGTGTATTACTTAAATGATCCTCGCCTCTTATTACTGTCGTAACATTTTGTTCGAAGTCATCAACAACATTACACAAATGATAAGTAGGTGTACCATCACTTCTTAAAAGAATTAAGTCATCAAGCTCTGAGTTTTGAAATACTACTTTGCCTCGAATGAGATCATTAACAATAATCTCTCCATCTTCAGGCGTTGCAAGTCTTAAAACAGTATTTTCAGATTGTTTTAATCCTTTATTTCTACTCCTGCCATCATACATGGGTTTCTTACCATCTTTTTCTTGTTGTTTTCGCATTTCTTCGAGCTCTTCTTTCGAACAATCGCACCAATAAGCATTTCCAGATTCAAATATCTTCTTCGCAGCATCAACATATACATCATTTCGTTCAGATTGATTAATTGGCTTCTCATCTGGAGATAATCCTATGGAAGCTAGACTATCTAAAATATTTTTTTCATATTCTTTTTTTGATCTTTCCTTATCAGTATCCTCAATTCTTACAAGAAATAATCCCTCATTTTGTTTTGCATATACATAATTAAAAAGAGCAGTTCTAACTCCACCGATATGAAGAGTCCCAGTTGGGCTTGGCGCAAATCTAGTTACAATTTTTGACACTAAAATTTTCTCCATAAAGTTTTAATATTATTAGATTCTTCAATTTCTGATAATCTTTTTTCATGGGCATCGATATCACTTTTTGAAGATTTTACAGTTACAAGATCTGCAAAAGTCTCAACGCTTTCTTGATTTGCTCTGGTTCCATTAACACTCTCACTAGAACCATTCGATGTAAATTCAAACTTGGTTTGACCACCAGTCAATTGCATATATACATCTGCAAGTATGTTTGCATCTAAAAGCGCTCCATGAAAAGTTCTGTCATAACCACTTATATCAAATCTCGTTGCTAATGCATCTAAAGAATTTCTTTGTCCAGGATATTTATCACGAGCTAGAGTCAAAGAGTCTTCAATTTCACATATTTCCTCAAGCATTGGATAAGACGTAGATGCTAGTTTAAGTTCCTGATTTATAAAACCAACATCAAAGGGTGCATTATGTATTACTAAAGTTGACCCTTCTATAAATTGAATAAACTCCTCAGCGATTTCATCAAAAGCAGGTTTGTCTTCAAGGTCTGAGTTAGTAATCCCATGAACTTTTGAAGCCTCCTCATCAATTAGCCTTGATGGATTTAAATATGTATGAAAATGTTCTTCCGATTTCGTTCTATCATTTAAAAGAACGGCGCCTATCTCAATTACCCTGTGACCTTGTTTAACCTCAAGTCCAGTTGTTTCGGTATCCAGAATGATATATTTTTTTGCCATACTTTAAATGCTATCTATACCTTTGTTTGCCAACATATCAGCGATTTCATTTTTCTCATGCCCTGAGTGACCTTTAACCCAAATCCATTTTACATTATGCATCGACCTGTATTTATCCAACTCTATCCATAGATCTTTATTTTTAACATCCTTTTTTGATGAACTTTTCCAATTATTTTTTTTCCAATTATCTATCCAAGAAGTAATGCCATCCATAACATATTTCGAATCAGTGGTTAAATTAACATTACATGTCTCTTTCAATGCTTTAAGACCCTCAATTGCAGCTTTTAATTCCATTTGATTATTAGTGGTGTTTTTCTGACCACCAAAGTACTCTTTACTAAAATCTTGATACTCAACTAAAGCACCCCATCCTCCATCTCCTGGATTTCCTCTGCATGCACCGTCTGTATATATATTTACTGTTTTCATTCGATTAAACTAAGAACATAATGTTAAGCATAAAACCTATCAAAGCACTAAGTGATAATTATATTTGGTTAGTTACAACTAATGAAGGGTCAATAGTTATAGATCCAGGCGAATCTAAACAGATTATCGATCTTATTAAATCAAATGAAATTGATTTGGAAGGTATTCTCATAACACACCATCATTATGATCATACAAATGGCATTGAAGAGATCCTCAAATACAAAAAAGTTGAAGTCTATGGTCCAAAAAATAATGTGAATTCAATTACCAAAAGAGTTAAGCAGAATGATGTTTTTAATTTAATCGGATTAAAATTTGAGGTTATTGAAACACCAGGTCATACCCTTGATCATATCGCTTTTTATTGTCTAAAGGATGGAAGATCAATTCTTTTCTGCGGTGATACTCTTTTCTCTGGTGGATGCGGGAGAGTCTTTGAAGGAACTTCAATTCGCTTGTGCGGTTGAGCCAAATAATCAATTTATTAAGGAATATAATCAAGAAATAACTGAAAAAACCAAGAATGGAGTACCTTCATTACCTTCATGCTTAAAAATAGAACACATGATAAATCCTTTCATTAGATGTAATGAAGAAAACTTAATTGATAACATTAATAAAAAATTTGGGGAACTTAGCTCTGAAATTGAAATATTTTCAACTTTGCGAAAATGGAAAGACGATTTTTAAAGATAATAGTATTTACAGGCTTGCTAATTACTAGCTGTCAACAGATTCCTATAAATGAATCTAATAAAAACTTTGTTGATGATAATATTGAAAAGCAAAACCTTGTAATTGATTTAAAAAAACAAGAAAAAATAATTTCTTATCATTCAGACATATGGAGCTACATTCTAGTTAATTCCACACACACTTCAGATACCTTGGACGAACAAACGCTTATGTATATGAATAGGCATCTCCAAGATTTAGACAAATTTAAAGAGTTTTTAAATGATTCATATTATTTTATATTTTTTGTAATTGAGGAGCTCGAAAATGCAAAATTACCAATTGAATTAGCTTTTTTACCATATATTGAAAGTAACTATGATCCCTTTTCAATTTCATCATCAGGCGCAGTTGGAATGTGGCAATTTATGCCCAGAACGGGAAGGACTTATGACTTAGATAGATCGTGGTGGAATGAAGATAGACATGATCCATTTAAATCTACTACTGCAGCAATCAAATACTTAAAATATTTATACGAGAGATTTGATCAAGATTTATATCTCACTCTCGCAGCTTATAATGCTGGGACATCTTTTTTAGGTCAAGTTGAAATATTAACTCTGAGTGAATATTTAAACATTAAACCAGAGTTGTTATATAAATTAAATGCAGGATATACAAAATGGGCATCAGCACCAAGTGAAAAAAGTGTTTTTTATATCCCGATTGAGCAGTACGATTTTTTTCAGACAACCGAAAATCCTTTTTCTGATTCAAATCAAATAAACTGGATTTCACACACTGTTGAAAGTGGTGATAGCTTATGGTCATTGGCAAGAAAATATGACACCGAAGTAAGGATAATTAGAGAGATAAACTTTCTCGAAAATGATTTACTATCAATAAATACTACTCTTTTGATTCCATTAAGTAAGACAGAATCAAATAATTTTATTCCATATGAAATGCATATTGTTTCAGAAGGTGATTCACTTTGGAGGCTAGCAAAAAAATATAACCTAGAGGTTATTGATATAGCTCGAATGAATAATATAGATGTAAATTCATACTTACAATTAGGTCAACAACTTACAATTGGAAATAAAAATATTCATAGGAATATGGAATCAAAAAAAAGGACAATACTCTATTCTGTTAAACAAGGAGATAACTTATACAAGATATCAGAGTTATTTGATGTATCCGTAAAAAGCATAAAGGATATTAATAAGTTTAAAGAAGAGACATTAAGACCAGGTCAAATTATTAAAGTTGCTATTAAAGCTTTCTAATTATCTGAGGTTTTTGGATCCAGTGCATCTCTTAGACCATCGCCAAAAAAATTTAGAGCAAATAAAGTTATTGTAAAAGTAATGCCAGGATAAATTAGTAACCAACTGTATTCCTCCATAGACTCTACGCCGTCTTTAATTAAAGTGCCCCAGCTACTCATAGGCGGCTGAATACCAAGTCCAAGAAAGCTTAAAAAACCCTCAAGTAACATAACCTGAGGTATTGTAAGAGTTGCATATACCGCAATTGGTCCAAGAATATTTGGTAATAGATGTCTTCTAAACATAGAAAAATTGCTTACTCCCATTGCCTTTGCCGCCATAACAAATTCTTGATTTTTTAACCCGATTACTTGACCGCGAACAATACGAGCCATTGTTAGCCACTCTACTGCACCAATTGCTCCAAATAATAACCATAAGTTTCTGCCAAAAATAACCATTAGAAGAATGATGAAAATAATAAAAGGTAAACCATATAGAATATCAACTATTCTCATCATAATAGAGTCAACTCTACCTCCAACATATCCGGCAACAATACCCCAAGAAACTCCTATAACAAGAGCAACCCCAGTTGCAACGAATCCTACAAGTAATGATATTCTTGCACCGTATAATATTCGGCTTAATAGATCTCTACCTAGAATATCTGTGCCCAACAAGTGTTCTCCGGATGGAGGACTTGCTCCCAAATTTAAATCTTGATATGAATAAGAATATGGAGCAATCCATGGAGCTAAAATTGCACAAATAATTAAGAAAATTAAAATAAAGCCTCCTAACATAGCAGCCTTATTCCTAGTCAATCTATAGAGAGCATCAGACCAAAGAGAGTTATTATTCATGATGCATCCCTTGATCTTGGATTAAGCCATAATGCGGCTAAATCTGAAAGCAGATTAAAAAATACGATCATTGCTGAGAAAAAGATGGTTGTTCCAAGAATCATCGTATAATCTCGATTGAAAGCTGCCTCAACATAAAACCTTCCTAAACCAGGTATCTGAAATATAGTTTCTACAACAAATGAACCTGCTAGCAAACCTGCTATAGCAGGACCTAAAAATGACACAACTGGTATTAAGCCACCTTGCATAGCATGTTTAATAACAACCATACGCTCATTTAATCCTTTTGCTCTCGCGGTTCTAATAAAATCTTGATTAAGAACTTCAAGCATACCTCCTCTGCTTAATCTTGCGATATATGCTGCATAAGCAAAACCAAGTGTTAAAGAAGGCAAAATTTTGTCTCCAGGCAATTGTCCCCAGCCCGATACTGGTAGCACTTCTAAATTTATTCCAAAAATCAATACCAGCAGAGGTCCCATCAAAAATGTTGGTACACATATTCCTATCATTGCTATTGCCATTGGAATGAAATCAAAGACGGTGTTTCTTTTCAACGCAGCTAAAACACCTGAGAATACACCCATCATTAATGCAATTAAGATTGCATAAAAAGCTAGTTCAAAAGTTACAGGCAACCCTGTAGCAATCATTTCAGTCACAGACCTACCTGGGAATCTAAAAGATGGCCCCAAATCTCCTTGAAGAAGTCCAGACATATAGTCTAAATATTGCTCCCAATTTGAAGCGTCTAAGTTATATGCCTCATTCAAATTCTTTAATACTTGAGGAGAAACTGCTCTATCAGCATCGAAAGGCCCACCTGGAGCGATCTTTATTAGAAAAAAGGTGATGCTTGCAACAGCAAAAAGAACTGGTACTGCAATAAGTATTCTGCGAATGAAAATTGCTAGCATTCTTAGACTAGTCTCTTTCTAAATAAATAAATTTAGGATGATGGTGATCTAAAATATGTGGATTAAATCCTTTTACATCTGACGAAAGTTGATAAGCTCTAACATAAGTATACAAGGGGATTACAGGCATATTTTCTATTAAAATTTCTTCTGCTTGATATAGAAGTTCATATCTCTGAGCCTGATCATTAATTGTATTAGCCTTTTCAACTAGGGCATCATATTCCAGGTTTTCCCATCCAGTTTTATTATTACCTCTGTTGGGCCTCATAAGGTCTAAAAAGGTATTTGGATCCTCGTAGTCACCTATCCATCCTGCTCTTGATATTTGGAAATCGCCTATCATTTCTCTATTAAGGTAAACTTTCCAGTCCTGGTTGACTAATTCAACCTCAATTCCAAGATTTACCTGCCACATTTGTTGAACTGCAAGAGCAATTTTTCTGTGATCCTCATTTGTGTTAAATAAAATTTCTAACTTTGGAAAATCGTTTCCATTTGTAAAACCTGCTTCTTCAAGTAGCGACTTTGCCAATTCTGGATTGAAAGGGATTTGTGTTTTTGGTTGATATCCATTTGATCCTGGAGGAGTAAATGAATATGCTGGAATCTGCCCACACTTTGTAACTTTATCTACCAGTAACTGTCTATCAATAGAATAAGCAAGTGCTTTTCTTACCCTTACATCATTTAAAACTTCATTTTCTGTATTTATTCTATAAAAGTATGTCCCCATATAAGGATCTATTCTCAAGTCTGGATTACTTTCCATGTAGATTGGGCATTTCTGAGACGGTAATGTGCTTGTTAGGTGTAACTGTCCAGCCCTAAACATTCTATCTTCAGTCATTACATTTGATACAGGATAATAATGAATTTCATTTAACCTAACCATAGAAGCATCGTAATAATGTGGATTCTTTTCTACAACAATCTTATTATTGAGTTCCCACGTCTTTAGCTGGAATGGACCATTACAAACAAAATTTCCTGGTCTAGTCCATTCACCATTTCTATCATCGATGTCGCCATGTTTTAAAACAGTTTCTTTATGAACAGGCCACGTGCTGTAATGACTTAGAAGTCCTAAGAAAAAAGGTGTTGGATTCTTTAAGTTAACTTTTAAGGTCTTGTCATCTAGAGCTTTAACACCTACTTTAGAAAAATCATCTATTAGGCCATTATGGTATTCATAAGCACCTTCTAAATAATAAAGCATATCAGGATATTGAGAGCCTAGGCTTGCTGTCAAGATTCTCATCCAAGACCAAACAAAATCTTGAGCAGTTACAGGATCTCCATTAGACCATTTAGCATTTTTATTTATATTAAAAATGTATTCTTTACCATCATCACTAATTGACCAAGATTCAGCAGTACCTGCCATATATCCATTCATATCATTTGGATTTGGATTAGGAATAGTTAAACCCTCACATAAACTAATTAAAATATGATGTTCGGGCACACCTGTAACAACATGAGGATCAATACCCTGAGGTTCGGATCCGTTGCCATGATGATAAATTTGATTTGCTAAGCCTGAATCTACAGGTGAAATATTTTCTGAACACCCAAATAATAAAAAGAGTACTGGTATATATATAAATTTTTTATTCATTATTTCTTTCCTTAAAATTGAAGCAGATCATTTAGATTTTCATCAGCTTTCTGAAATATATCTTCATTGATAATTTGTTGCATCTTAGTAGCAAAGCTATCTTCACCAAATGCTCTATATTCATTAATGATTTCTTGTATATCTTCTTCAGAAGGTTTTGTAAAACTATTCAGATTAATTATGTATTTGTCCCCATTATTAGCGCTAATATTTAGAGTAGACCCAGAAGAACTATCAAATATCTCTCGAAGTACTTCACTAGGCAATAAAGACGAATATCGTTTCACATCAACATATGATTCTTGAGAAACATAATTGTACGTGTCCACAAAGGATTTTCTGTCATCTGTTTCAGAATTTTCAAGAATTTCCTCTTGTAAAAGCGAAATTTTTTCAATGGCTTTTGATTCAGATAAATAATCAGCAGCATCTTCTGCTACATCTTGAAAGGTTTTTAAATATGGTTCTTCTAATCTATCGTATGCCATAAAAATAATCTTGTCTCCAGACTCAATAGCTATAGGTTGATCAAGAGTTATTTCATTTGAAAAAAGGTTTTCTTTAATTGCAGGTTCATTAATTTTGAAATTGTATGACTCAATTGAATATAGATCAGAGGAAAATAATTCTTTAGAAATCTCATTTGCAATCTCTTCAATAGAGCTATTATCCAATAACATATCTTCTAAAATGCTGAAGTCATCATTCATTAATGCAAATGACTCTGTTTCAATTAATTCTTTTTTTAAATTATCTTTAATCTGATCTTCAGGCAAAGGGTCTTGCTCAGTATATTCAGTTATTTTAAGAATATGATAAGTATCAGGCAACTCAATAATATCGCTATAATCGTTTAACTCCATCTGCTCAATTGCATTATCAAACTCTACTGGATAAATATCTTTCTCAAAGTATTCTAGGTCACCACCATTTTCTTTGGTGATTAAGTCTTCACTGAATTGATTTGCAAGGGATGAAAAATCATCACCTGCATCTAATTTACTTTCAATTACCTTTATTGCATCAAAAGCAGCACCTGAATCATCATAGTTATTCTTATCAATCATGATATGTGCAAATCTAATTTCAGCTTGATTGACTGCTCTATCCAAATACTGCTGATATTTACAATCTCACTTTTTAGACCCTCAAAACTTATTTTAGTAAAATCAAGATCGCTACTTTGTTCAAAAAGAGCTGTTAGTTCATATATTTCTTTTTCAGTAACAAAATTGAATCTTGTAAGGGAATCTCGATATATCTCCGAAGCATAAAGTTCTGTCATTGCATCAAGATACCCTTCCTTAGTAAAACCATTTGAATTTACTTGAGCTTCATAAACATTTTCATCAAAAACACCATCGATTTGAAATTGAGGTGTTCTGATAATCCCTTTTTGAGCTTCAATGTTTGAAATATCATTTATAAAACCCAATGATCTAGCCCCAGACAACAATACTTTTTGTAAGATAAGTTCTTGTTTTATTGCATCTGATCTGATTTCTTCATCTAATGAATCAAAATCAAATTCATCACCATATATACTTTTAAATCTAGAAACTGCTGAGTTTGCGGCAATCTGAATATCATTTTCAGTAACATCTTCTCCATTTATTGATCCGAATGACCCTGTAAATGCTGTTTGAAGTGAGCCAGTTCCAAGGAAAACAAAAGGTACAGCACATACTAGTACAACGAATATTAGTCTCGGCCCTGTGAGGAAGTTTCTTAATGATTCCATCATGATGACGCTATTATAGAATAAAAAAAAGGGTGCGTAAGCACCCTTTTATAAGTTAAAAATTCTTAGCTGTTCTTAACCTTATCTTTAAGGCCTTTACCAGCTTTAAAACCTGGAACCTTAGACGCTGGAATATGCATTGCAGCTCCTGTTTGAGGATTTCTACCCTCTCTAGCAGCTCTATGTCTTACTGAGAAAGTACCAAAGCCAACTAGCGATACTGAATCACCATTACCTAAAGCACCTGCAATCCCATCTAAAACTGCATCAACAGCTCTACCTGCTGAAGCTTTTGAAAGATCTGCGTCACCTGCTACTGCATCAATCAAGTCTGATTTATTCATATTAATTACTCCTCTGTGATAATTTATTTAATCAATACCCTTCTATGAAAAGCCTTTTAGGCTTAAAAGTCAAGCAAATAAAGGGTTTTTAGTGGGCTGTCTTATTTTCAGTTTTTGTAGAAGCTTTAGATTTTTCAGTTTTTATTTTCTTAGTCCTTGGAGTTGGTTCTTCTACAAGCGCTGCTGAAATGACATCATCAATCCACTCAACTGGAATAATATTTAATGATTTGGTTATCTGTTCAGGTATTTCCTGAAGATCAGGTTCATTTTCTTTCGGAATTATTACATTCTTTATTCCGCCTCGCTTAGCAGCAAGCAGTTTTTCTTTGAGGCCTCCAATTTTTAGAATCTGTCCTCTAAGCGTAATCTCACCAGTCATAGCTGTATCAGCTCTAACTGGTATTCCTGTAAAAATTGAAATTAAAGAGATTGCCATTGCACCTCCAGCACTAGGACCATCTTTGGGAGTTGCTCCCTCTGGAACATGTATATGGATGTCGTATTTTTCATAAAAATTAGGTTTTATTCCTAACGAATCTGCTCTTGATCTAACAACTGTCATAGCAGCCTGAATTGATTCCTGCATAACATCTCCCAATGAACCAGTTTTAATTACTCTGCCTTTGCCATCAATGTTAGAAGCTTCAATAGTTAAAAGTTCTCCGCCAACTTCTGTCCATGCCAGGCCAGTAACCTGCCCAACTGCATTATCTTTTTCAGCTATACCATATTTGAACTTTCTTACTCCTGAATACTTTTCAAGATTTCTTGCCGTAATGCTCGTGGCTTTTGAATTTGGTTTCTTCGCAATTAACCTTTCTTTAACTACCTTTCTTAAAATTTTTGCAATTTGTCTTTCAAGACCTATGCCGTTGCGAGACATTTGCTTGGGTAAAAGGTATTTATTTGCAATATTTACTTTTTCATCTTCGATGTAGCCAGGTATCCTTATAATTTCCATCCTATCCAGTAAGGGAGTTGGAATGTTAAGGCTGTTAGCTGTACAAACAAACATCACTTCAGAAAGATCATAATCGACTTCTAGGTAATGATCGCTAAATGTATTGTTTTGTTCAGGATCTAAAACTTCCAATAAAGCAGAAGCGGGATCGCCCCTGTGATCCATGCCAATCTTGTCGATTTCATCTAAGAGAAATAATGGATTTTTTACTCCGACTTTACTAAGTTTTTGAACTATCTTACCTGGCATCGATCCAATGTATGTTCTTCTGTGGCCTCGAATTTCTGACTCATCTCTTACTCCACCTAAGGACATCCTTACAAACTTTCTATTGGTCGCACGAGCAATTGATTCACCAAGGGAAGTTTTTCCAACACCTGGAGGGCCCACAAGACATAAAACTGGAGCTTTCATAGATTTAACTCTTTTTTGCACTGCAAGATACTCAACTATTCTCTCTTTAACTTCTTCTAGTCCGTAATGATCTTCCTCTAATATATCCATCGAAGCTTTAATATCTGTTTTGATTTTTGATTTCTTTTTCCAAGGAACATCTACAAGAC
>LUMQ01000243.1_pt1 | contig 27841 bp, 35 predicted proteins | sample 729621 | NCBI WGS metagenome assembly LUMQ01 (sample SAMN03860259, study PRJNA289734) | marine metagenome | biome: seawater column; feature: ocean; material: water; isolation source: Red Sea water column Station 12 - depth 25m | place: Saudi Arabia: Red Sea | collected 2011-10-15 | depth 25 m | reverse complement strand
GGAGTCGTTTGTTCAGGCTGTATAATCATTGCAGCGGTGTAGATCTGCATGTTCTACCGCGAGGCTTCTGAGCTCCATGTTCTTCTCTGATGAAGGCGCAGTCATTAAATTTAGGAATGCCTTATGGCTCGGATACCAGATGCCCAGCGCCTCATGAATGTCTTGCTCACCTACGACACAGCCGTGAACGTGTGTACGCCAAAGTATCTTACCTCCAACCTCTTCAAGCAAAGTAGAAAGAACAGCCATGTACTCTTTGTATAAGTCGCCATCAGGGTAGCTGGCGTTTGCAGTATACCGGTTAAGGTTTAACATTAAAACACTCGTATCATTGTCGCTTATGGCGATACGCTTAAACTCAGCAATCTGTTCATGATTTACGTTTGGTAGATCAGCCATATTAGTCTCCTTCTTTTACTTTTCTGCTATCGATAATCTGCTACCAACAATGCCCTATTTTTCATCCGTTAGTCTTTACTTTTTTCGATAGGTGTTGATCCTGTTTCAGTTCGCCATAAAAGACCCTCTTTAAGAAGATGTACCGTTAATACAGCTTCTGTTGTTCCATCTTGAAAATCAGCTATAAAATGCTCAACAACAATGTCCTCATTTTCATACAGACACCTTCTTTTGTTACGTTTTGTTCCTATCAACCAACGTGACATCATTGGCTCAAGATCATCTAGGCCTTGCTCAATACCTTTTGCATGAAAGACCCTTTTGTAGTCAGGGTGGTATAATTCAAGCATTGCATCAATATCTTGATCATCCCAAGCCTCTTGGTACTTTTTATAAAAGCTCATCATCAGTAACTCTAAAGACAAGTGATGTAGTTAGGATGAGGTGTTTCATTATTTACTCCTTCCAAGGTTGCCAAAGAAATAGGAAGACTAGTAGCCCAACCTGAAACCAGAAGTATGTATTAGATGGTTTTGCAAACTTACCATGCTTGGTAAAACCTCTAGTTTTATAAATGTATAACAGACCAACAATCAGTATGATTAATATAATCCCAGCTAGGTTTTCTATAATTTGAGCTAGCATGTTACAATCCTACACTCCACATCATTAAAAAAGCCGCTGTCACGAAGATGAAATTTTTTATTTTTGTTATAATTCTGACATTTGAGCAATAAGAGGGCCCATAGTTTCTTCAACCATCTTTATTGAAAATTCGCTTGAACTGTTTTTCCTAAATTCTTCTAGTTGCGCTCTATGTTGGTTTGCTGATTCCTCAGAAGAATAAATCATTATAGATTGATGATGGTTATCATCTTTCTTCCACCATATACAATCTACTGCAGGGGAATGTGGCTTAACATTTTTGCGCATACCTTCTTGCATTTCTTCCGCAGGCCTTAATCCCTTTTCATGATACCATGTTGTGTAAACTATATATTTTGCCATTTATTGATCCCTTTGATTTAAAAATTATGAATAAGATTCTATCTATATTTATTTTTAATATATGGAGTAAATGCTATGCAAATTATAAAAGCTGGTTCTCTGCGCCTCCTGAGACCGTTATTCTAGAGGATAAAGAAGTCGTACTAATTCTTCCACTTCTTAGAGACGATTGTAATGATTTGGACAACCTAAGTATCATAGAAACTAGTGATGGATGTTTTGGCGCAGTTATTTGGGATGAAGAAATAGAAGGCTTATCTGGGCATGGTTATCCACTAAGTCTCTAAATTTATTTTTTAGTGTCGATTTTTACTATAGTGATAATCCACCATCTACTTTTAGGATATTTCCTGTGACATAAGCGGATTCATCAGAAGCAAAGTAAAGAGCTGATTTTGCAATATCCCATGGTGAACCCTGTCTTTGCATTGGAACCATCAAGGCTCGCTCCTTTGAAAATTCATCTGATGTTTTTTTCTTTTTTATAAATTGTTTCGCGTGCGGGGTATCAATCATTCCGGGCAAAATCGAATTACATCGTATTTGAAATTGTGCATTTTCGCGCGCTACAGTCTCTGATAATTTAATTAAGGCTGATTTTGATATTTCATATGGAGCATAAGAGTATGGCGAAGAGTAGACTGCAGCTACTGATGAAATAAATATTATAGAACCTTGTTTTTGACTGCGCATAAAAAGTAGCACTTCTTTCACCAGCATAAAAGCACCCGTTAAATTAATATCGAAGACTTCTTTCCAGTCGTTTAACTCAGTTTCTAAGACACCACCTTGATTACTTTTACCAACGTTATAAACTACAATATCTATGCCACCCCAAAGATCGTTAGCTTTTTTCATTACTAACTTTCCAGCTTGCACATCAGTTATATCAACATGCAACATTGCGGCTTCTCCACCACTTTTTACAATTTCTTTAACTGTTTCATCCGCTGCCTTTTGGTCAGCATCTATACACAATATTTTTCCACCCTGCTCAGCAAATAAAATCGCCATCGCCTTTCCATTACCTACTCCCTCCCCGCAAGAACCAGCCCCTATTATTGCAACTCTTTTACCAACCAATCGTTTCATTTTACATTAAACCAAGTCAAAATATTCATTTTAGTTAAGCTTCCAAGATAAGCGATATGGTGAGTACGATGTGTTTCATTTAATCTAACTTTTCTACTCAACTTTAATGTCATCGGCTTTGGAGTTTTCAAAATAAGTAATATCACCTTCATAGTAAAAACTATCAACAACAGTAAATTTATCTTTTAAAATATCTTGAAATTCTTTTCTTTTAGGCAAGTTTGTTTCTGCATCTTCATAACTAGAATATACAGCCAAATTTAAAAGAGACTTTGGACCTGTTCGCACTGTAATCACAGTCTGAGCATTACCAAACCATTCTTTTTGTATAGTTTGATAGAAGTTTTCGGAAGATTCTAAATCTTTCTCGGTTAAAAATTCCATCATATTTATTCTGGCTATAGACATTCTCTTGTCTCCTTCTCGCAGCAAATACGCTGAAGCTGTTAGGGAAGTTTGTCGACTTCTGTCACCGTTTTTTAATCTCTATGAAAATATAGTTAATCTGATAATTTTCTCATATGGTCATAACGATAAATTTTACCATCTCTTAGTCTAGCAACCCCCATAACCAAATTTTGCTTACCTTCGTCATCCAAAACTGGATGGGTGCCAGAAATTACCTCCGCGTTCTCATAGAATGTCTCTGGCTCACCATTTATTCTAAAAGAGGTTGTCGAAGTCCACGATAACGTAGCTTGTCTATCCATGTCAGAAGTGACCCAGTCAAAGTCCTCTGCAATGATGTTGCTTAACTTTTCAATATTGCCAGTCTCTGAACCAATGCGGAATGCATCAACAAAATCTTTCCAAGATGTAGACATGAATTTTCCTCTTCGTGATTAAACTTTTATTTCATAATTTAAAAAACATACAAAAGGTACAACCTGAGTCAATTTTGTGAATAGTATTCACTGAAATGACCCTGCTACGCGCGCGAGGGTTTATTTGTGTTTTTTAGGGGACATATTAGGGGACAGAAATATACTGCCTAAGGTATTTGTTTTATTTACAGATACATAGGGAGTTTTAATGGCGGACCGAGGAGGATTCGAACCCCCGACCCCTTGATTCGTAGTCAAGTACTCTATCCAGCTGAGCTATCGGTCCACGAAACAAGGAATTAAGGTCTGCCTTGCGCTAATGCAAGAGCAAAATTGAGTCACAATAAAACAGATAAATCAAAAAAAGTATGGAACGTAAGTTTTTTGATTTGCCTCAGGGTAGAAACTTCTGGGTCAGTCGTACCATGTTTCGTATCAAAGGATTATTGAAAAACTTTGGGCCGATATAATTAGTGATAAGCTTTTTGTTTACTTCACCCAGCGTCGGGTATGCAAAACTAGTACGTGCAACTTTATATATTGATATGCGGTTAGAAATCATAAAAGACCAAAAGTTTAATAGCTCGCCAGCACCAATACCAACAACAGAAGCACCAACTACAAAGTTTCTGTAAATATATATTTCTATCCAACCTAATTTTTTGTTATCAGTAATTGCCCTGTCATTTTCGGAAAAACTGACACGGCTAATTTTCAACTTATGTCCATATTTTTTCGTGGCTTGATCTTTTGAAAGACCAACTGAGCCAATTTCTGGCGTCGTATAGATCACTCGAGGATGGGTTTCAGTCTGGACCCTAGTTTTTAATCCAGTGGTGATAGACTTGAGAACTATTCCAGCATGATAATTTGCAACGTTGGTAAAGTTCTCGAATTGCGCAACGTCTCCAATTGCGTAAATTCTTTTATTATTTGTGCGAAGATATTGATCCGTTTGAATTCCAATATCTGAATAATTTATGCCAGCCGCTTGAAGGTTTAGATTTTGTAAATTTGGCTTCTTTCCTGTAGCGACCAGAAGATGACTACCTGTGATTTTGTCATCATTAGTAAGTTGAACCACTAATTTGCCGCCAACTTTAGAAATATTATTAACGCAAGTGTCTTCTTTTAAGCTAACGCCATCTTCTACTAAGCTAACCCTTAAAATTTCTACCTGCTCACGACTAAAGTTTGATAATAATTTTCTCTTTTCAAAGATCGTTACATTAACTCCAAGGCGGGCAAATGCTTGGGCCAACTCAACACCTACAGGACCGCCACCCAACACAAGCAGATGTTCAGGCTTCTTGGTTAAATCAAAGATGGTTTGGTTTGTGTAATATTGAACATCCGATAAACCACTAATGTCGGGAACTGGTGTGTGAACACCTGTGGCTATCACTATTCGGCGAGATTGAATTTCATAAGCTCCAGCAGCCACCGTTGTTTCATTCACAAACTGCCCATACTCTCGGATGACATTTACTCCTAAAGAGCGAAACCTCTCCTCACTATCGTGAGGTTCAATTTCATTAATCGCATCTCTTACAAAACCCATAGCATTATTAAATTGCTTTGGTTTTCGCTGATTACTAAAGGCGATTAAAGCTTTGGAAGGAACGCAGCCGTAATTAAGGCAGTCACCACCCATCTTATCACCCTCAAGTAACACTACCTTAATCCCAAGCTGAGCTGCGCCTGCGGCAACAGACAAACCCCCTGCCCCAGCACCTATTACCAGCAAGTCCGTTTTAATTTTTACGGTCATAGTTGTACCTTGCTACCCTGATAAAAATTGGTGATGCGATGAGAACTATTAGGCATATTAACGGTGCTAAAAATTGAAAAGACCAAAAAACTGATAAATCTGGAGCTTCGCCTTGATCGAAAAATACACCCGCATTTGAGCCAATGAGTGTAAAAACAAATCCCCCAGGTATAATGCCAAAAAATGTTGTCCACACAAAGTTTCTCAAACTGACACCTGCAATCGCAGGCAAAATGTTTGCCACAAAAAAGGGAACAACAGGAATTAATCTTAGAAGTAACAGAAGGTTTATTTCGTTCACTTTGAGCTGTTTGATTAGATTTTTAAATCTGTCAGAGTTTTCATCCAACCCTCTAAAAGTATCTCTAAATCCCATTCTAACTGCCAAAAATAAAAGTGTGGCACCCAAAGTGGCAGACACTACGTTCAAAATTAAACCAACTTTGAGTCCAAATATAAAACCTCCCGTCACAGAAAGAACGGTAGCTCCAGGAATAGAAATTGTGACCACCAAAACGTAAATAAGTGAAAAGATTACGACTGTAATAAAATAGTTGATATCGCGAAACGTTAAAATTTGATCACGATTTGTGAGAAAGTCTTCAAATGTAATAATTTTAGCACCCAAATGGAATGCAAGTACGAAAGCCAAAGCGATCAATATAACCGGAATAAATTTTTTCATCAATTTTTACTAAAGTTGTCCAATCGTCTTGCTATATCAAGGAGCCATAAAAAAACTTAGTGAAAATATAGTTCAAAACCATGAAAAATCAGAACTTTGCCATCTTTTTCGTAGAATAAATCATTTTGAAGATTAATTTTTATTTATTATAAACATCGATTTGACTTATCGTCTCGATCGGCTTATTAGCAGGGCTTCAAGAAATACACGGTGCGAATCTGAGTTTTTGCACCAAAGTTTAACGGAGTTGAAGCGATGAAGCGCACATTTCAACCTTCTAATCTAGTTAGGAAGCGTCGTCACGGTTTTCGTGCGCGCATGGCTACTAAAGCAGGTCGTAAAATTTTAAACGCACGACGCGTCCGAGGCCGTAAATCTTTAAGCGCTTAAATTCAATCCATTAGGAATGAAAACAGCATATTATGCCCCAGCAGTTAGACAACGCTGAGAATACTAAGACTAATTCGCAATCCCTAAAGGCTGACTTACAAACGTTAACTAAAAGACAAGATTTTATCTTGGCTTCCAGAGGCCTGAAGCACTCTTGCGATACAATGATTGTTCAAACTAAGAAGAACGATTTAAGAACAGTGAGAGTGGGAATTACTTGTTCAAAGAAAGTTGGGAATGCAGTCGTTAGAAATCGAGCTAAAAGGCGTTTGCGGGCGATAGCTCGAGAGATTTTACCTACTTGGGGTCGCGTCGGGTTTGATTACGTTTTAATAGGTCGCCACGGCTCCACAATTTCATCAGAATTTAAAAACTTAAAAAATGATTTCATATCAGCTTTGGAAGCGTTACATCGTAAGTCAGATGGAGAGAATTAATGCGACCAACAGCATATATTGTGTCAATACCTATACGCTTTTACCGCTTGGTAATTTCTCCTCTAATCGGGTCAAACTGTCGATATCACCCGACATGCAGCTCATATGCATTAGAAGCACTTGAAAAACATGGGGCTTTAAAAGGGGGTCGGCTTGCCATAAAACGTATTTTCAAGTGCCATCCTTTAGGAGGTTCTGGAATTGACAATGTGCCAGACTAATTTTGAAATCTTTATGATAGAAAAAATGCTCAAAATTACACCTATCAGCACAAAAGCAAGCGGTAATTAGCCCCAATGTTTGATGATATAAACGAGATACATCCCCTATTCAAAAATGCTCCATCGACAACAGAGTTTAAAAAACTTCGAAAGCGAATAATAAAGAATACCCGTGAGGCCATTGAGCAATATGGAATGATCGAGCGCGGTGCACGTTGGCTAGTCTGTTTGTCAGGAGGCAAAGACAGTTACACGCTTTTAGCAGCCTTATATGAACTAAAATGGAGAGGTCTATTACCCGTTGATATATTAGCCTGTAATTTAGACCAGGGTCAGCCTGGCTTTCCTGCAACTACACTTCCAGAATTTTTAAAAGAAATGGAAATACCGCATAGAATAGAATTTCAAGATACCTATTCCATTGTTAAAGACAAAGTCCCTGCAGGTCGGACGTACTGCGCTCTTTGTTCGAGACTACGCAGAGGTCATCTTTACAGAATTGCTCGTGAAGAAAATTGTAGTGCCGTCGTACTTGGCCACCACAGAGATGACATATTAGAGACCTTTTTTATGAATATCTTTCATGGTGGGCGCCTAGCCACCATGCCACCCAAATTAGTAAATGAAGAAGGCGACCTATTTCTTTATCGGCCGTTGGCACACGTTGCTGAGCAAGACTGTGAAAGGTTCTCTCGAGCGCTTAAATACCCTATAATACCTTGTGATTTATGCGGATCACAAGACGGATTGCAGCGTCAACAAGTAAAGCAAATCCTAGATGGATGGGAAAAAAATTATCCTGGCAGAAGGCAGGTTATGTTCAAAGCTCTTATGAACACGAGGCCATCACATTTGCTAGACCCTCAACTATTTGATTTCGAGGGCTTAACAGTAAAAAAAACAAGCGGTGATAGTCCAAACTAATTAGAAGAATGGAAGTAAAATTCAGAGATTAATACTTGACCTTTTGGTACATACTCTGTTGAAACCGGGTAAGAAATTTGAATAGGTAGCTTATTTAATGGATGATCAAAATAAAAACCTAATTTTAGCATCAGTGCTAAGTTTTATAGTGATAATCACATGGTTTATTTTATTTCCACCACCTGAACCTGTACCGCGTGATGCAGACACAACACAACAGCAGTCTGAAGAGACGGAGTTAGCCCCCACTGCAGACACTAACCAAACACCTTTAGTAAATACTGGAGAAACTGAAATTGCCGTTGAAGCTGAGCGTATTCAAATTGAAACAGAACTGTTAAGTGGTGCGATTTCTACGCAAGGTGGTAGAATTGATCAATTGTCCTTAAAAAAATATCGCAACACAATAGCAGACGACTCTGACATAGTGACTCTGTTAAGCCCTGTCGGTCAACCCGAGGCATACTATGCTGCATTTGGGTGGGCTCCAGCCGTGGGGATAAAAGCGGATCAAGTACCTGACCCCAATACCATTTGGACAATTGTTGGTAATGATATTTTAACACCTTCGTCTCCTGTATCCTTAGTCTGGGACAATGGAAACGGTGTTACATTCATGCGCAAAATTTCCGTTGATGAGAAATATATGTTTACAGTGGAACAAGGCATTGAAAACAGTTCTGGTTCAGAAATTTCTTTGAGACCTTATGGCCTATTGAGGCGACACGGGGAACCAAAGGATATGAAAAACTTCTTTATTTTACATGAAGGCGTTGTTCGTATGTCTGACGGCGAACTGTCGGAAGAAGATTATGATGATATAGCTGACCTACCAGTCTTAGAAAAAGAAGGAACGCATGCAGAGCGAATAGAGGTCCAAAATAGTGGATGGACCGGTTTTACAGATCATTATTGGATGACGACACTTATCCCAGATCAGTCTTCATCTTTCAGATCAACAACTAAGTACTTTGCAGCTCAAAATATCTACCAAGTCGAGGCAGTTATGCCATCTGTAGTTATTGCAGACGGCACCACAACATCGGTGAGCACACAACTTTTTGCAGGTGCAAAAGAATGGGATACTATACGAAAGTATGAACAGGCGGGGGTTACTGGTTTTCTTGATAGCATAGATTGGGGTTGGTTTTTCTTCCTAACAAAACCAATGTTTGCCGTTCTTCATTGGTTGAATGTTATTATTGGCAACATGGGTTGGGCTATCATAGGACTAACTTTGATCATAAAGGCCGTGTTATTCCCATTAGCATATAAATCTTATGCCTCGATGGCAAAGATGAAGGAATTACAGCCAGAAATGGAAAAAATTAAGGAGCGCGTGGGCGATGATCGCCAAAAACTCCAACAAGAAATGATGGGCTTATACAGGAAAGAGAAAGTTAATCCGGCGAGTGGTTGCCTACCAATCTTAATACAAATACCAATTTTCTTTTCTCTCTATAAAGTGATATTCGTTACACTTGAGCTCCGGCATGCGCCATGGTTCGGTTGGATCAGAGATTTATCCGCACCAGACCCATCCACAATTTTAAACCTCTTTGGCCTGCTACCTTGGGCAAACCCAACAACTCCTGGCTCAATATTAGCAATCATTTCATTAGGAATTCTTCCGATCTTATTAGGTATTTCTATGTGGTTGCAGCAAAAGCTTAATCCAGCCCCTACTGATAAAACCCAAGCTATGATTTTCGCTTGGATGCCTTGGGTTTTCATGTTCATGCTTGGTACTTTTGCTAGTGGTCTTGTAATTTACTGGATTGCTAACAACATGATCACTTTCATCCAACAATATCTAATCATGCGACGGCAAGGATACAAACCTGATGTCTTTGGAAATATTTTAGCAAGTTTTAAGAAGAAAAAAGGTGCAGAGTGAAGTTAGTCCAGATTTGGAGATACCCTATCAAATCTCATGGATCTGAAAACCTTGAAACTATCGATATACTTAATGGTAAAACATTACCCTTAGATCGCAAGTGGGCAGTAATTCACGACCAAAGCGAAGCCGATGGATTAACTTGGGTACCTTGCAGAAATTTTTCGCGTGTGGCTAAAGCACCGCAACTAGCTGCAATATCTGCGAACTGGATATCAGAAAATAAACTTGAGCTAAGCCACCCTTCAATTGGTAAAATTTGTATCAACCCTGACCATGAATCTGAAAAATTCATCAATTGGGTAAATCCTCTTATGCCTGAAAATCGGGCAGCATCTAAAAAATTGGTAAGATCAGTTCAAACAGGAATGACCGACACTGATTTTCCATCCATTAGTATCGGGAACTTAGCCAGCCATAGAGAAATCGAGAAACGGCACGGGGAAGAGCTTTCTTTGCTTCGTTGGCGGTGCAATCTTTGGGTCGACGGGTTTGCCCCTTGGGATGAGCATAAATGGATCGGGAAAAGTATAAAGATAGGCAACGTTACATTCAAAGTAGAAGAAGAGATTGTTAGATGTCTTGCAACAACAGCAAACCCCATCACCGGAGTGCGAGACGTAGATACCCTTGGCCTACTAGAAAGTATGGGACAGGATGACTTCACAGTAGCAGCGACCGCTACTTCTGATGGTCAAATAAAGTGTGGGGACCCAGTAGAGGTTTTAGAGTGAAACTTTCATTTCCTATTTTTGAAGAGCTCGACGAAAAAAATAAGGAATTGGGTCGCCTACTATTTTCTAAGGAGATAAGTTTTGTCAAAGGTGTCGTCGACATGGCGGGGCTTCCAAACCCTGACAAAATTGAGATTTGCTTCGCAGGCCGTTCAAATGTTGGAAAATCAAGTCTTATTAATGCTCTAACCGGAAGAAAAGGATTGGCAAGAGCTTCAAATACCCCCGGGCGTACTCAAGAAATTAATTTTTTCTCCATACCAGACGGACATTACCTAGTCGACCTGCCTGGATATGGATACGCGAATGCCCCGATTAAAGTTGTTGAGAAATGGCAGAACCTTCTTAAACAATACTTAGCTGGACGCCAATCTCTTCGCAGAGCGTTTGTATTGATTGACGGTCGGCATGGCATCAAGAAAGTTGATACAGAAATAATGTCTATGCTAGACAGTTCTGCCGTCACATTCCAAGTAATATTAACCAAGTTAGATAAAGTTAAAGAAAAGGATCGTGAAGGCATTCTGCAGCAAGTACGGGAAAGTCTTCAAAAACATCCAGCTGCTTTTCCAGAAATCCTTCTAACATCATCAGAAAAGGGTTGGGGCATTCAAACCCTTAGATCCGTCATTGCCATGTTACCCTAGTTTCAGCTTGCGCCCTTTTATGGTATGGGTAAAAAAGCACTAAGCTTTGGGAAGTAAAAATGAAGAAACAAGATATGAATCGTGATTGGATTGCAACTGCTCGTACTCTTTCCGAAGCACTTCCTTATTTACAAAGATACGCAGAGGCTGTGGTCGTGATTAAGCTGGGCGGCCATGCCATGACCAGCGATCAGGGCATGGAAACATTTGCAAGAGATGTAGCACTGATGCGACAAGTTGGGATTAATCCAATTATTGTCCATGGTGGTGGCCCTATGATAAATGCCATGCTGAAAAAACTCAAAATAGAGTCCCAATTTATAAACGGCAAAAGAGTTACTGATCAGCCAACCATGGAAGTTGTCGAAATGGTCTTGAGCGGCAGTGTTAATAAAAAAATCGTACAAGCTATCAATGATCAAGGCGGACGTGCCGTTGGTTTATCAGGTAAAGACGCCAAACTAATAGAATGTGAGCAAACTGATAAAGACTTGGGGCTAGTTGGTTCACCATCCAAGATAAATCCATATGTTATCAGCACACTTATAGAAAACGATACAATTCCAGTCATTGCTCCATTAGGATACGGTCCCGGTGGAGAAACATTCAATATAAACGCTGATACAGCTGCTGGAGCTATTGCAGCAGCACTAAAAGCTGACCGATTACTTTTATTAACTGACGTATCTGGTGTTAAAAACAGTAATGACGAAGTAATTACTGAGTTATCGGCTCAGCAAATTAGAGATATGATCAAAGATGGAACTATTTCAGACGGAATGATACCCAAAACTGAAACTGCACTTTATGCTTTAGATGGTGGGGTAAGAGCAGTAGTTATATTAGATGGCCGCGTACCTAATGCCTGCTTATTGGAGTTATTTACCGAACATGGTGCAGGTTCTTTAATTAGAAATTAGCAAACAATATTGCCAATTTAATATTCTTAGCTAACTATTTTGTAGGGGAGGCAAAATGGAGCAAGAAGGAATAATACGTTTATCCATATTTTTTGGGCTGTTTTTTGTCTTTGCAGCCACAGAATATATTTTTCCAAGACGAATTATTGTCAAAGGTAAAGCCCGGCGATGGATCACAAATTGGTCGATCACTATATTAAACACTTTAACTTTACGTTTATTTTCAGTTGCTTTGCCTTTATTGGCCATTGGCGCTGCTTTTGATGCTCAAAATTTAAATGTTGGTTTTTTCAATAGGATTAATTTTTCTTATTGGGTTGAGTTCTTATTGGTTATCCTAATACTCGATTTTGCAATTTGGCTTCAACATTTACTCACTCATAAGATCGGGTTTTTATGGCGCATCCACAGAGTTCACCATTCTGATACTCAAATGGATGTATCGACTGCCATTCGCTTTCATCCAATCGAAATAGCTCTCTCAATGGTTTTGAAAATTGGGCTTGTTTACGCTCTAGGTGCAGATCCGTTGTCTATATTATTTTTTGAAATTTTATTAAATGGAAGCTCAATGTTTAATCATGCAAATATCAAGATTCCAACTCGGATTGATAAAGTTTTGCGATTATTCATAGTTACTCCCGACATGCATAGGATACACCATTCCAGCGATCGAAACGAACATGATACCAATTTTGGGTTTGCTCTTTCAGTTTGGGATCGTTTTTTTCGCACATATAAAGACTATCCCCAAACGAAACATGAAGACATGGAACTTGGGCTAAATTGGCAAGATGAGAAACCAGAGAAGCTTGGCTGGAGCCTAGCTCTACCCTTCAGGAAAAATGAATAAGGTGGCCTTAGACGACGATATAAAGGCAGAGGGTTTGTCTATACTAGGAGATCTGCCAGTATCACCTAGTGATCCTGTTCCTGAGGGAACACGATCTATATTGATGCTTGGTCCCGATGAACCAAATTTTTGGAAAATTTTTAAAGACAGTAGAGAATACAAAGATAAAAAACCTGATCCTTTAGATCGGTGGTCAAAACGCATAATTGATAATATCGCAAAAAAAAATAACTGCGCTCCACTATATCCCTTTGGTGGAGAGCCTTACAAACCGTTTTATTCCTGGGCCCTCAGATCTGGAACGGTCTGGTCATCACCAGTACATTTAGCAGTTCACAAAGATAGGGGTCTTTTTGTTTCCTTTCGGGGCGCTCTCGCTGTTCAAGAAAATCAAAAGAGCGAGGATACTTTTGAAAGCCCTTGTGCAAAATGTCCTGCACCCTGTTTAACAGCTTGTCCGGTCGATGCATTTATTTAGGGTGTAAAACTCGCCGTTCTTGCCCCGTTGGGGCTGATTTCCGCGAATTTGAACAGTCTGCATTTCATATGGAAAATTTTTTAAGATGAAAACTATGGTGCTCATGAGACATGCAAAGTCGAGTTACTCTGGTGACTTATCTGATTTTGATCGATCATTGAACGAACGAGGCAGCCGATCAGCCACGGCTTTGGGAAAATGGTTGAAGGCTAATAGTTTTTTTCCAGATTTAGCTCTAGTTTCTGCAGCCACACGGACGGTGCAAACATTTCAAGAATTAAAAATAAGTTGCCCTCTTGAGAAAAAGCAAAAGCTCTACCTGGCTTCTTCTGAGGAAATTTTTCATCAAATCAGACAGATTACTGCAAATAGTTTACTTGTTATTTGCCATAACCCTGGGATTTCAGAGTTTAGTCAAAAAATTTCTTCTGAATGGCCGAACCATTCTAATTTTGAAGCTTTCCCGAGTTGTTCAACTTGCATTATTGATTTTGATATAACTGATTGGTCTAATCTCAAGTTTGGAACTGGAAAAATCAAAAAGTTTATAACCCCAAGGGATTTGGGAGTCTTCTAAACAAACTTTAAAATAAAAAGTACTGACTAAATTCTAGTGTCCGAGAATTTGACTTAGAAAGAGTTTAGTACGATCAGATTGAGGGTTATCGAAAAACTCAGCTGGTTCGTTTTGTTCAATAATTTGCCCTTGGTCCATAAATATTACCCTATTGGCAACTTGCCGGGCAAAACCCATTTCATGCGTCACGCAAATCATTGTCATCCCATCTTCAGCTAATTCAATCATTGTATCCAAAACTTCTTTAATCATTTCTGGATCCAAGGCGGAAGTTGGCTCATCAAACAACATAATACGAGGACGCATGCAAAGAGATCGAGCAATAGCAACACGCTGTTGTTGACCGCCAGAAAGTTGTCCGGGATATTTGAAAGCCTGATCAGGTATTTTAACCTTTTCAAGAAAATGCATAGCCGTCTCTTCGGCTTCCTTCTTTGGTGTTTTCCGAACCCAGATTGGTGCCAAAGTACAATTTTCTAAAATTGTTAAGTGTGGAAACAGATTAAAATGCTGAAAACACATTCCAACTTCAGATCTAATTTTATCAATATTTTTTAAGTCGGATGATAATACGGTGCCATCCACAGTTATAGTGCCCTTTTGGTGCTCCTCTAACGCGTTTATGCACCTAATTAATGTCGATTTACCGGAACCAGATGGTCCACAGATAACAATTCTTTCACCACGATTTACTGTTAAGTTTATATCGATCAGAACATGGAATGAACCAAACCACTTATTCATTTCAGAAATTTCAATTGCCACTTCGTCTGAAACGGTCATTTGTGCAGATTTAGCCATATCCCCACTCCTAATCTTTGTTGTCGGTCGCAAGCTGTCGCTCGAGCCATTGTGAATATTGTGAAATGCTGTAGCAAATTATGAAAAACAAAATTGATGCGAACCCAAATAACTCCCAATAAATCCCATTCCACTCAGTGCTAGAAACAATTGGACCGCGGATCATTCCAACCAAATCAAACATTGAAATAACTGATACCAGCGTCGTATCTTTAAACAAACCTACGGAGACGTTAACGATACCTGGAATCGATATTTTCAGTGCTTGAGGCAGAATAATTAAACGCATGGATTGAGCGTAATCTAAACCTAAGCTGTCAGCCGCCTCATATTGCCCTCTTGGTAAGGCAGCTAAACCACCTCTAATAACTTCGGCAATATAGGCAGAACTAAACAGCGTTATCATGATGATAACACGAAGAATTAAATCAAAATTAGTGCCGGGAGGTAAAAAATATGCCAGCACTACATTCGCTACAAACAAAAGAGTTATAAGCGGAACACCCCGAATAAATTCTATAAATACAACACATATACCCTTAATTATGGGCATGTTTGATTGTCTCCCTAAAGCTAACAGTATTCCAATTGGCAGAGATAGAGACACGCAAACTGTTCCCAAAATTATATTCAACATGAAGCCGCCCATATCTCTACTAGGCACCGCCTCTAGAGCAATAAAGTCTTCAAAAGTACTTTTAAGTGGCCCGCCTAAAGACCAAACAAGAATAGCAGTGACCAGTGCAGCTAAAAGACCGACGGCAAAACTGAAGCGTTTGTCGACCTGCACAAAAACGTAGTAGGCAGCCACAAACCCACATAAGGAAATCAACGGCCCCACAATTGTTCCACCCCAGATCAACCAAAAACCAAAAAACGGATATAAACCCGTTAAAATTAGAAGCTTTCTAGGTAGTTTTGAAAATAAAACAGGTGCTACACTCACAAGCAGTAATAGAAAGGCGATCGTAGGTCGCCAATATTGTTCCGATGGATACTTAAAGCCAAAAACTAACTGGTTCCAACGTTCAGTGAGTACAGCAAAGCAACCTCCAGAAGCACCTTCCAAAATACCTTGGCAAGCTTTTAGGGAGGGAGCATCCCAGATTCCATTAGCCAGCCATGGGAAAAGGCCACTCAAAACTCTAAAAATGACGTAAATAGATAAAATTGTTAAAAAGGTATTAAAAACACTTGAGAAAAGATTTTCTCTCAACCATTTTACCAAGCCAGTTTCAGAGGCGGGCGGAGGAGATGGTTGAAGCGCCTCATGTCGAACAAAAGCTATCTGATCACTCATATTAACGCTCCTTAATCGCAACTGATTTATTGTAAACGTTCATGATTGCAGAAATACTAAGACTAATAAACAGATAAAAAGCCATTAAAAGTAGAATAGCTTCGATCGCTCTACCGGTCTGGTTGAGAGTTATACCTCCAAGGGTTCCAGTAATGTCCATGTAACCAACAGCAATCGCTAAGGACGAATTTTTGGTTAAATTTAAATAATTAGAAATCATTGGTGGAATTATAACGCGAAGAGCCTGAGGCAGCACAACAAGACTCATTATCCGATTAGGCCTGATGCCTAAAGAAGCAGCTGCCTCAGTCTGGCCCTTGGATATTGCCAATATGCCAGCCCTTACGTTTTCAGCGATAAACGCCCCTGTATAAATAGCCAAAGCAAAAGTAAGAGCAACGAACGAACCCCTAGCCCAAATACCACCCTTGAAATTAAAACCTTTCAGAGCTGGATATTCCAACACAATTGGAAGTTCTCCAGTTGCTGCTATGACAAAATAAATAACGATAGCAGGTACAAATAAAATCCCTAAGCTTGGCCAAAATGTAGGGAGATCTCTACCTTGTGAATACAGCAAACTACGAGCATATCTGCGATAGGCAAACATCACAAAAATAGACAGCAAGAAAATACCTAAAACCAGCATGCCACCAGTTTGTAGCACCGGCTTAGGCATATAAATTCCCCTACCAGTAAAAGCAAAAGCATCCAAAAACATTTCGGCTTCTGGAGGGTTACCACCCCGCGCTTTAAAAGCTTTTGGTTGTGGAAGCGAAACTAAAAAGATTGCATTAATAATCAGTATCCAAATAAGGACTGGTACATTACGAAAAATTTCGACATAGGCCGCCATGATTTTGGCTACGATCCAATTGTTGGACAATCTTAAAACGCCCGCTAAGACTCCAAAAATTGTTGCAAAGAAACAGCCAACGACAGCAACAAGTAATGTATTTAAAACACCAACTACTGAAGCTCTCCAGTGTGTGGATTGGCTATTATATTCAATTAGACGCTGATTAATATCGTAACCAGCTGGCTCCTCCAAAAACTCATATGATATGGAAAGTCCTGCTGTTTGCAGATTGAATATAAGATTGGAAATTAAGTAACCAACTGACGCGAACAACAGTATCATTGCAACGAGCTGAAAAGTGTATGAACGATAGCGAGTATCGCTTATTAACATCGACAGCCGGAAATTTCCGGCCGCTGAGTCAGTTTGCATTGTCATGAATGCTGTTCCTTAATTATTAATAAAACCTTCCCTTAAAGGGTAAAGGTTTTTAGTGCAATAAGCGCAGCATAACGCTGCGCTTATTACTATCAACTTAACGGAAAGGTGGAGAGTAAATCAGACCACCGTCTGTCCACTGTGCATTTAATCCACGAGCTAAACCGATAGGGGTGTTTACACCAATGTTGGCTTCAAAAATTTCACCATAGTTACCACCGACGGCAATAGCGCGCTTCGCCCACTCAGCATCCAAACCAAGCATTTCACCTAATGTACCTTCAGTGCCTAGAAGACGATTGATTTCAGGGTTATTTGTGCCCTTTGCCATTTCATCAAGGTTAGCAGAAGTCACACCAAGCTCTTCAGCAGTGATCAATGCATTCAATGTCCAACGAACTACATCGCCCCAGTTGTTGTCGCCATGACGAACAAGTGGACCTAAAGGCTCTTTAGAAACGATCTCTGGTAGAACTACGTGTGCGCTTGGATCTTCAAATGTTGCACGTGATGCAGCAAGTCCTGATGCGTCAGTTGTGTAAACATCACAAGCTCCAGCAAGATACTGCTGCATAGCCTCTGAGTTTGTTTCAATTGGAACTGGCTCGTAAGAAATGTTGTTTGAACGGAAAAAATCCGCCAAGTTCAATTCTGTTGTAGTACCAGTTTGAATACAAACAGTTGCACCATCTAGATCTTTAGCTGAGCTAACACCTAAATCTTTAGGAGCCATAAAGCCTTGCCCGTCGTAGTAGTTTACGCCGGTAAATTCAAATTTAAGATCTACGTCTCGTGAGAATGTCCATGTTGTGTTACGAGCCAACATATCGATTTCACCAGATGCGAGAGCCGTAAAACGAGTTTTACCTGTAGTAGGTACGAACTCAACTGCAGATGGATCACCAAGAACGGCTGCAGCAACAGCGCGACATACGCCAACGTCAAAGCCTTCCCATTCACCATTTGCGTCAGGCGATGCAAAACCAACTAGACCAGTTGTAACACCGCAGTTTAATTTACCACGAGCTTTTACATCATCCATAGTGCCAGCAAGCGCAGCCCCTGCTGAAAGACCAGCAATGGTCAAAGCGCTAATAATAACGGATTTTTTCATATTTACCTCTTCCTGATTTCGCCTTGATAGTTCAAGACTATTCACATGGGTGATTAACCCAACTCTAATACCAAAGTAGGAAATCCCCAATTTAGTAGGCAACAGTGTTCAAATTCTGACCACTTGGTCAAGAGTTTTCATTAAATTTTTACATAATTTTTCAATAAAATATCAAAAAAAATCAAAAAATAGTACTTTTATTTCCGCTACTTAGTGTAAAAAACTCCTGTGCATGCATAATAGCGTCATATTTTAGGTCTGACACTGCTTGCGCTTCCTCATCCACTCCCCACTGCTCTATCTGCCAGAGCTCATCAATTCGAGAAAGATTAAATGCATCTTCAGCTGAAAGCCGTCCATTAATCGTGGCGAGGCCCAAGATAAGTGAACCTGTTATAGAGACGATATCATATAAAGCTGTAAGCTGAAATGAACTCAATTCACTGATTTCTTTAGACAATTTATAAACCAATTCTCTATCTTGAGGTATATAGAGAATTCCAGTTCCGCAATTTATTTTTACTTCAAAATTTTTTTCTGCCCAGTCTATAATTGGATCCCAGCTAGATTGTTGGCGTATTTTTAACTCAGCAGGAGAATCAGCACGGTAGTACAATAAATCTGTATCCCCATAGTCACTGACTAAAGAACTCACTTCCTCAAATTGTTCGATCACTTTATCCAATGCAGCATTGGCTGATTTGGTAAATGGCATACTATTAGGATTAATTTCGCCAACTTGCTTGTCCCATTCTAAAGCAATTTTTTTTGCAAGAGCTTTAGTTGGAAGCAACATTTCTTTTTTTGCAGGCGTTTTTAAAATTTTTTCATCAAGCTTTATACAAAAATTTTTTTCCAATGAAACAACATCAACTTTTTTCCAAAAGCGTTTTGGTTTCCATTCAGACATAAAATTTCCCCTGCAATTAGTCCGTTAAAACTCAAAAAGTTTCATCAAAGAATGGGTCATCTGGGACATCGCTGATATCCCACTGAAACGTTTTCCATGTTCGCGCCATATGACTTGGCAAATCAGCTTTTATTTCAATAATTTTTTTTTCAAACGGATGCTCAATTTTTAAATAACGGGCGTGTAAGTGCAATTTTTTACTTATGTCACCGCCAAATTGAGCTCCCCAACCATCTCCTAAATTTTCCTGACTTGAACCACCGTATTTCCCGTCTCCTATTATTGGATTTCCAATCTCTGCCATATGTGCTCGTAGCTGATGAGTTCTACCGGTAATAGGGACCAGTGCAACCCACGAACCCCTATTTGCAAGCCTACTTAATACCATAAAATCAGAAACTGCTCTCTTAGCCCCTTCAGTTGAAGAAACAGCATCTGGATGAATGCATTGCATTTTTTCGCCTTCGCCCTGTCTCCCATGACCTGATTTTTTTACCAAGCCATAATTGATTGTACCAGCTTCTGGTTGAGGAACCCCTGCAATTGCCGCCCAATATATTTTTCTAGCCTCTCTGTGTTTAAGGGCTTCAGATAAGCTTTTTGCAGCCTGTCTGGTTCGTGCGAGCACCATAACGCCAGAAGTATCCTTATCTAAACGATGTACTAACCGTGGACGTTCTTTTTTTTCGAATGTTATGGCGTCTCCAAGTCCATCGACATGAATTGATTGCTTGCTACCACCCTGACTAGGAAGACCAGCAGGTTTATTGATTATAATCAAATGGTCATCTTTATAAATGATAGCATCACGCATCATTTTCGCATTTTTATCAGAAATAACATTTTGAGATACGAAAGGTACCTTATTGAAATTCTCATCAGACTTAAGAGGAGGAATACGCAATTCATTCCCTTGAACTAATCGGGTTGCGGGCTTACAGCGACCTCCATCAATCCTTACTTCACCTTTTCGACAAATTTTTTCAATTTGACTTTGCTTAAGCGCAGGGAATTTTCTTTTTAAAAATCGATCTAACCTTTGATCTGCCTCTTCATTTTGAATGATTATGTGCTGTACGGCCCTCATGAACTTAAGCCTTTTGACAATAAAAACCCAGCGCAAACACCCAAAATAGCCCCTAGAAATGATGTGAAAATATAAAACAAGCCATGAACATATCTTTCATCTGAAAATAACTTCATCACATCCAAAGAAAACGCTGAAAAAGTTGTAAACCCACCCAGAAATCCAGCCATCAGAAGTAAGCTGGCCTTTTCAAATCCCTTTTCTGAAAGAAGGCCGTACGCTAAGCCCATTGCCAGTGAACCCAAAATATTCACAGTTAAAGTTCCGTAAGGAAATGCAAAAATGAGGCTTGTCCAATAACGCAAAATTGAACCCAAAGCTCCACCCAATGCCACTAGTAAGTAATTCATGCTTCTCTTTAGTGAGCTATTTTTGAACAAGTCAAGTCAAGAGGTACCTCAAACTGACTTTCTTTTTTCTCGCAAATTATTGAAGTAACTAATTCTTTTTTTAAGTTCGCGCTCAAAACCTCTTTCAACAGGTTGGTATGCCGTAAATCGATCAATATTTTCAGGAAAATAATTTTGACCTGAAAACCCATCTGCGCTGTCATGGTCATATTCGTAATTCTCACCATAGCCTTGATCCCTCATTAACTCTGTTGGAGCATTTAAGATATGCTTTGGTGGAGGTTCTGAACCCGTTTTTTTTACCAATTCCAGACTACTGGCAAAACCTCTATAGGAGGCATTAGATTTTGGAGCCAATGCCAAATAGAGTGCTGCCTGAGCTAAAGCGAGCTCTCCTTCTGGGCTTCCCAGCCTTTCAAAACTTTGCCAAGCATGCAAACAAATAGATTGAGCTTGCGGGTCAGCTAAACCAACATCTTCCAACGCCATCCGCAGAAGCCTTCTCGCAATAAATCGCGGATCTTCACCGCCATCTAAAATTCGAGCGAGCCAATACAATGCTGCATCAGGATCTGATCCCCGAATGGATTTGTGTAATGCAGAAATTAAATTGTAATGTTCTTCGCCGCTTTTATCATATTTTTTTAATTTTTTTGATAATCGAACCGATAAATCTTCTACAGTTAATGGATCAGAAACTTTCCATGAAATAATATTTTCAATTAAATTTAGTAAAGTTCGACCATCACCATCTGCTTGTTTGAATAACTCGTTTTTCGCATCTAAATCTAAATTAATTTTTGAACCTAATAGACTTTCTGCACGCTCAAAAATATTTTCCAAATTGCTGTTAGTTAACCTTTCTAAAACTAAAACTTGAACCCTTGATAAAATAGCCGAATTAAGCTCGAAAGATGGATTTTCGGTCGTTGCACCTATCAAGGTTATTGTTCCATCCTCCAAAAAAGGCAAAAAACTATCCTGTTGAGATTTATTAAAGCGATGAATTTCATCAACAAAAATGATAGTCTTATGACCATTAGTTCGACGAATTTTAGCTGTTTCAAAGACTTTTTTTAAATCACTGACACCAGTAAAGATTGCACTCAATTGTTCAAAATGGCTTTTGCTGTGATCCGCCAATAGTCTGGCAATCGTGGTTTTACCGACACCGGGCGGCCCCCATAATATAAGTGAACTGAAATTACCTGAGGATACCATATTTTGCAGAGGCGCTCCCTCACCAAGTAGATGATGTTGACCAATGACTTCATCCAGAGATTGTGGGCGCATCTTGTCAGCTAAAGGCGACTCCAAATTTTGATCAATGCTCGAATTGGCAAATAGATCACTCATAACCTGAACCTCAACGCAATTCTTCTGCCAGATCTATTAATCGTTATGCTCCCATTACTTTTTATAGAGCCAATAGCAGAAATTGCTTCCTCTATGGTTTCTACAGGTTTTCCATTAATTTCTTGCAATAAATCACCACTGCGCAAACCTAAGCGGCCAGCAATTCTACCAGTATCTAAAACTATCAAGCCTTTAGATGAAAACGGTAACCCAAATTTTGATTGGAACTCAGGAGTCAATTCAGAGATATGTAACTCTGGAAAAATTAATTTTGGACCAAGGACAATATCTTTCACGTTCGAGTTTGGCATTTCAACCAAATCAACTTTTTTTGTCCGGGTTAGACCTTTGGACAAATAAGAAATATCTACCTGAGTGCCAATACCTGCAACTGACATTCGATACAGCATTTCGGCAGGGCTATTGATATCTAGTCCATCAACTTTTGTAATAATATCCCCAACCTCGATACCAACCTTTGAGAAAGGACTGAGCTCATGAAGCTCTGAAACTATCATACCTGACATAGCAGGAAGGTTTAGAGAGGCTGCCATTTCGAAAGTAATTGGTTGCCCTCTCATACCCGCCCATGGACGGACAAAGCTGGTGCGACCTTCTTTAGCTTGGATTAAAAATTGCCCTACCAAATCTGCTGGGATTGCAAATCCAATTCCATTTGAACCGCCAGACCTTGATAATATTGATGTATTTACGCCAACTAAGGCACCTGAGATGTCAATTAATGCCCCCCCTGAATTGCCTGGATTAATTGGAGCATCCGTCTGTAAAAAATATCCCTTGGCCGACCCAGAAGCAATGCCTGTTCTTGCTAATCCTGAAATTATTCCGTTCGTAACTGTTTGGCCAACACCAAAAGGGTTTCCTATGGCGAGCACCAATTCTCCCACCTCGACTGTGTCACTTTTTCGTAATTTAAGATAGGGAAGCACTTCATCAGAGTTAAGCTTAAGAACAGCTAAATCGCTTTCTTGATCTGACAGAATTACATTTCCTGAAATTTCTCGACCATCATGTAATACCACCCTAATATCTGTAGCACCGCCAACGACATGATAATTGGAAACGACGTAACCATCTGCAGATAGAATAACCCCTGAGCCTAGTGAGTTTTGAACCCGAGGCTGTAATTGACCAAAGTTTCGAAAAAAATCTCTGAAAAATGGATCGCTAGAGAAAGGACTTCGCCGCTCTTCAATAATTCGTTTAGCATAGATATTAACAACGGCCGGTGCTGCCTGCTTAACCAAAGGAACAAAACTAAGTTTTATTTCAATTTCAGACTCTGGAACAGTATCTTTAGCAAAAGCAACCGACGAAATACAAAAAAATGTTAAAATTAAAATTCGTATCATTTTTTTTACCATGTAAATTTACATATACGGTATTTAATGAAACACTTAAAATGCTTTTAAAAAATTTTGAAAGCACTTAACTTTGGTTGTTTATAATTAGCATAAACGTAGGAAGATATTAAAAGGGCCTAATATCCAAAAAGACCCTTTAATTTTACATTTATTCTTCGGCTGCTTCTTCAGCTTCCAAACGAGCTTTGTCTGCTGCCCCTTTTGCATCAACATCACGGTCAACAAATTCAATTATTGCCATTGGAGCCATATCACCGTATCGAAACCCAGCCTTTAGTACACGCAGATACCCACCTTGTCGTTCAGCATATCGGGGACCTAATACGTCAAAAAGCTTTGTAACGTATTGATCTTCCTTCAATTGCGCACGCGCTTGCCTACGCGCATGTAAGTCCCCCTTCTTAGCAAGGGTAATTAGCTTTTCCACTATTGGTCGAAGCTCCTTAGCTTTGGGAAGGGTCGTTTTTATTTGCTCATGTTCAATTAAAGATCCTGCCATATTAGCCCAAAGAGCTTTACGGTGCTCATGAGTACGATTCAGTCGGCGATAGCCTTTTGCATGACGCATTTTTAATCTCCTATTTTTATACTTTGTCCGGCAATCAATAGCGTTGTTGATCGCTCACCTTGGGGCAGAAGCCCATTTTTCCCTGCACATAGCAGGCATTTGATCCTTACCTAACTCAAGGCCTAGAAATTATCCTCAAACTTTTTTGCAAGCTCTTCAATATTGTCCGGCGGCCAATCTTCTACATCCATACCTAAGTGAAGGCCCATTCCAGATAACACTTCTTTAATTTCATTCAATGACTTTCGGCCAAAGTTTGGCGTTCTCAACATTTCTGCTTCTGTTTTTTGAATTAAATCACCAATGTAGACGATATTGTCATTTTTCAGGCAATTTGCAGAACGCACAGACAATTCGAGTTCATCAACTTTCTTAAGAAGTAACGGATTGAACTCTAAACCATCGTCCTCGTCATTCTGGTTTGCTGCTTCAGGTTCGTCAAAATTAACAAAAATCGACAGCTGATCCTGTAAAATTCGCGCAGCAAAGGCAAGAGCATCATCAGGTGAGACAGAACCATCGGTTTCGATATTCATAGTCAATTTATCATAGTCAAGAACCTGTCCTTCTCTTGTGGGCTGCACGTCATATGACACTTTCTTGACCGGCGAATATATTGCATCAATTGGGATTAATCCGATCGGAGCATCTTCAGGCTTATTTTTTTCAGCAGCAACATAACCATTTCCAGTGTTGACTGTCAGCTCCATGTTAAGGTCTGCTCCATCATCCAGATGACAAATAACATGGTCTTTATTCAAAATTTCAATACCAGCAGTTTCTTCAATATCACCTGCAGTGACTACGCCTGGTCCTTTTGATGAAACAGTAAGCCGTTTAGGTCCTTCTACTTCCATGCGAAGAGATACACCTTTTAAATTTAACACGATGTCTGTCACATCTTCTCTCACGCCAGCTACGGAAGAAAACTCATGTAAGACATTATCAATTTGTACACTTGTTATTGCAGCACCTTGAAGACTACTCATCAAAACTCTTCTAAGTGCGTTACCAATGGTTAATCCAAAACCACGTTCAAGAGGCTCAGCGATAACCGTACCTTGACGGGTAGGATCATTAGCCTGTTTAACTTCTAGTTGTGCGGGTTTAATTAATTCTGCCCAATTTTTGTGGATCATGCGTCCCTCCATTCTTGCAACTACCCCATGTCCAAAGGTTAGTCGCGCCCGAGGTTAAAATCGACTAAACAGAGCAAAGAAATGCTCTGCGGGTTAAACTATACGCGGCGACGCTTTGGTGGGCGACAGCCGTTATGTGCTATTGGTGTTACATCACGAATTGAAGTTATATTGAATCCGATTGCTGCAAGCGCTCTGAGAGCGCTTTCACGACCCGAACCAGGACCCTGAACTTCAACTTCCAATGTTTTTACGCCGTGATCTTGCGCCTTACGACCTGCGTCTTCAGCAGCCATTTGCGCAGCATACGGCGTTGACTTTCGAGATCCCTTAAATCCCATTGTCCCAGCAGATGACCAGGCAATAGCATTTCCTTGAACATCGGAAATCAAAATTTTTGTATTATTGAATGATGAATTAACGTGAGCGACCCCAGAGGCAATATTTTTAAATGCCTTTTTCTTTGTCGCACGCCTTGCTTCTTTAGCCATACCTTATCCCCTTATTTCTTTTTGCCAGCAATAGCTTTTGCTGGGCCTTTTCGTGTGCGAGCATTAGTATGTGTGCGCTGCCCACGTACCGGGAGATTTCGACGATGACGGAGGCCCCTGTAGGATCCCATATCCATCATACGCTTAATATTCATTTGAACCTCACGTCGAAGGTCACCTTCAACAGAACAGTTTGCATCAATATGCTCACGTATCGCTAAAACTTCGGCATCAGAAAGCTCATTAACTCTTCTTGAAGCGTCAATTTTCACAGCAGAACATATTTCTTCAGCAGTTGCCCGCCCTATTCCTGTAATATACGTGAGTGCTATTGGAACTCTTTTCCCCGTGGGGATGTTTACGCCGGCTATTCGTGCCACGTTATTTCCTTTCGTTGCGGTTCCGTAACCCCAGAACCTTTTTTCACAACATCAAACTCTTTAATTTGTGAGTTTAAGCTGATCAGTTGATTAATTAATCATTGATTCTATCAATAGAGAATTGCCGTCTATTTCTTATCGGAGCAATCGTCAAGACATATAAGTATAAAAATTTTCTACCCCTCCAAAACTTCAGCAATCGAGTTTTGGACTTCTTCTACAGAAGCAAGGCCATCCACAGCCACATGGTCGCCTTTAGCGTAGTAATAACCAATCAAAGAGGACGTTTTCTTATAATATTCCATTAAACGTTGGCGTAAGCTATCTTCATTGTCGTCAGCTCGCCTAACCACCTCTGTTCCAGAACACTTCGGGCATTTTCCAGAAACTGGCCATGGGTTTGTAACATCATGGAAAACTTCACCACAGTTGCCACAAGTAGAACGTCCAGTTATTCTAGAAACAAGAGCATCATCATCAACTCTCATCTCAATAACAAAATCTAAGTTTTCACCACATTCCTCAAGCAGTTTACCCAAAGCGTCTGCTTGTTTTAGTGTTCTGGGGAACCCATCAAATATAAAACCCCCTTGTTTTTCACCGGATATCTTTTCTTTAATTAGACCAATAACAATGTCATCAGTAACCAAGTCTCCTCGAGCCATAACCTCAGCAAGTCGATTTCCCATTTCACTTCCTGAGTTCTTAGCCTCTCGCAACATATCGCCCGTCGAGAGCTGTATCATATTCCTCTTTTCTACAAGGTGGCGGGCCTGAGTACCTTTACCCGCTCCTGGTGGACCAAGTAATATAATATTCATTTACGCGCGGTTCCCTTTTTCCTGCGGCCCTTTCCTTTACCTCTCAATTGAGATTTTTGAATCAGACTTTCATACTGATGAGCCAAAAGATGTGATTGGACTTGCTGTATCGTATCCATAGTTACCGACACAACAATCAGAACGGACGTTCCACCAAAATAAAATGGTATATTTAATTGACCCCGCAAAACTTCTGGAAGCAAGCAAACAAGTGCTAAATAAGACGCACCGAGAACCAGGATCCGATTAACCACATATTCGAGTTGTTCAGCTGTCCTTTGCCCCGGTCTTACACCAGGAATAAATCCATTTTGATTTTTAAGATTTTCAGCCACATCCTCAACCTTAAAAGACACATTAAATGTGTAAAAGTAAGTAAAGAAAATGATCATGGCGGCAAAAAATATCAAATATGCTGGTTGCCCTGGACCAAAATAAGCCAAAACAGTGGACATGACGGGGCCCGTTTGAGATCCAGAAAAAGTGCTTATTGTGGTCGGCAGCAGTAGCAAAGACGAAGCAAAGATAGCAGGAATAACACCAGCTGGGTTTACTTTAACAGGCAAATGGGAATTTTGCCCCTCCATTACTTTCATACCCACCTGCCTGCGTGGGTACTGGATCATGATTTTACGCAACGCACGTTCCATAAAAACAACGAATGCTATGGTTACAACAACCATAACGATAACGCCTACAATAACTGCAGGGTTGATTGCACCAGATCTACCTGAAGCAAAAAATTGGGCCAATGCTGCAGGTATTTCAGCAATAATCCCAACAAAAATGATTAACGAAATACCATTTCCAAGGCCTCGAGCTGTTATCTGCTCACCAAGCCACATCAGAAACATTGTGCCGCCCACAAGTGTAATCACGCAGGCTGTCCTAAAAAACACCCCTGGGTCAGTAACTAAGTTCCCGCTTTCAAGACTAACGGCAAGACCATATGCTTGAAACGTCGCTAATAAAACTGTTCCATAACGGGTATATTGGTTAATTTTTTTTCGACCCTGTTCGCCTTCTTTTTTCAGTTGCTCTAACG